>Ga0316204_10000261_pt1 | contig 216306 bp, 210 predicted proteins | sample 6monrhotite_MG_2_FD_205661 | JGI IMG/M metagenome (GOLD analysis project Ga0316204, IMG submission 205661) | Microbial mat bacterial communities from mineral coupon in-situ incubated in ocean water Damariscotta River, Maine, United States -... | ecosystem: Environmental > Aquatic > Marine >... | reverse complement strand
AATGGGAGGGAAAAAAATTCAGCGTAACGGCGGAGTATTTACCGAACAAAGATAAAGATGGTGCTTTCGGTAAATTAACCATGAAGCAGAATGAGGAGGATATGGGGCGAATCGCCTGCTGGCATGGTGGATACTTCGGGCTATAGTTCTGACCTGACGATTGACCTGCGCGAAGGAGTGGATAACGTCAGCACGGCAGGTAATAACGCTCTGTGGATGATGTTTGTTTTTTTAGCTATACAATTAAGGAATAAAAGATGAACATTAGTAACAACAAGCATCAATCTACTTTGTTAAAATTGGGAAGTCTTCTGTTCTTTGTTATAGGAGTATTGTTACTATTGGGTTTTTGGAAATTTTCTCCCTTTATAAATCAGATATTTTTGGAATATGCCCAAAACCATCAAACACTGGACGATACAGTTTCTGGAGGAAAATTTAGGGTAATAGATATTGCAGAAATTTATGCTGTATTTGGTGCAATTGCAGTCTACGCAGTATGTCGATTTGCCATATTTAGTGCGATATATCCCCAACTATCAACTTCTAAACAATTTATATTTTTAATATTTGCTTCCTTGGTAAACGGTTTACTTTTTTTTCTAGAAAATTTAGGTGAGACATCTCTTCTTTTACCTGTAATATGGTGTGGATGTTGTGCATATTTTTATACAAAAATATGCAGCCCTGAAAAAGAAAATGGCGTTTGGGTAATTGCTTTTTGGGAAAACATCGGACTTTTTATTACCGCCTTGCTTATTTTTACATTGCACTATCCTTTTACTAAATTCCAATAGAAGAGATATGCTGTTTGATTGCCTAATTACGCATATTAGTGCAAAACCACAGGTAAAATGTTTTCAAGAAGGCCTGAATAGAATCCCCAGATGGAGAGCCCGATGACAGAGGAAAAGACAAAAATAACCACACGCAAGAAGCTGCTGTTATCCTTGGTTATCGCCACATTGCTGGGAGGTGGCGGCTATATCTACATCACCCGCTTCCATAACCCATGTGAGAATAAGTATATTGCGTATCAGAAGGCGGTAGAGTACATCAATAATCGACAAAGAGAGCTTCGAGAAAAATATAAAAATGGAACATATGATCCGCGACAGAATTTATTACCGTGGGCCGCAATAACTGCAAAAAGAGAAGCATTAAGATACCATAATTATTTAGGCGAATGCCACCATAGTTTAGGAATTTATTTGTTACAAGCGCATTCTGGTGATGATTTAGGACCTAGTGTTCGTATAGATATTTCTGCGAAATATAATGCTGATAAACAAATCTGGACTATTCGTGAAAAAGATAAAGGAGAATAACTATGCCATATACCCTCAGCACTACAAATTATATCAAGGCATTGCAGAACGGGATTTCATGGGGTGGCAGCACCGGTCAGGCTTCCACTACCATCACTTATAGCTATACACTGGAAGACTGGCGTAACGATGAGATAATAATAAATCGCGTTTCCAATATTCTCTTTGATACACCGGACGGCTTTGCCGCAGGTGGTTCTGTAGCAAATGCGATCGAGAAAGCTGTTCAGACCTATAGCAATGTCGCTAATATTACTTTTCAGCATGTTGAAGATGACTCCTCCAATCTGGCATTTCGAGAAATGGATATTGCAGATTTTGGAACACTTGCCAGCACGAGAACTGTGCTAGTTGGGACTTCTACTGTCAATGATTGGGTTGGTATTGTATTTGATTCAAATCATGTAGCTACACCCAACAGTTTTGAAGGTAATCAGGATTATTATATTATTCTCCATGAAATTGGACACGCATTGGGATTGAGTCATGTAAATGATACGAGCACCATAGATGGAGTTCCCGTAAATCCATATGCAATCGGTACTGCCACTCTTGACGACAGTATTATGACAGTTTCCGGCTTTGATGGTGGTACGTATGCCTCCCAATATAACCTCGTTGGTCCGCAGATTTATGACATTGCTGCATTGCAATATATCTATGGCGCGAACACATCCTATAACAATGGGGATACAATATATCGCCTGACACCGGAGATTGATAATAGCAATGTTGCTTTTGATAGGCTAACCATTATCGAACCAGGTCAGGCCGATCAGACGCATGGCAACGTGGCTAACGACAATGTCTTTTTCAGTGAGGTAGCGTAATGAAGCGGCTGTCCGTTATTATATTATTATGTCTGGTGCTGGGCGGTGGGGGTGCTGCATTTTATCACTATCAAACCAAAGAAGTCGTGCGGTTTGTAAAGGTGACTTGCCTGCCCGAACAACAGCGGTTTGAGTTGGAAGCCATTGATAAACGTGTGCCGGATCAGCAAGTTTATGTTGATAATCTGCCAGCCGATGTGATGCAGCAAATGAAGGATGGTTCGCTTTATCTGGTTAAGGACGCTGAATTTACTACTATAAGTGACAAAGCCGTGAGTCAGATTACTGCGGAATGCACATGGGGAGAGGAGGATTTTAATATAATTGCACAATACATGACTGGTTTATATCCCAAAGGTAGTCAAATAATTCGAGGGGCAAAAGGAACCATTAATATTAGCAGTAGCAACAAGGAAATTGCATCAATTTCTTGCTGGCATGGTGGGTGTAAAGATGGAATAGGGTATGGTCAAGAATTTGGTAGTGGTGCAGTTCTTTTAAAAATTAATAAAACGCACCTTAGTATTTGCCAGGATAAAGAAAATCATAACTGTGCTAATTATTTATTAACGGAACTAATTAAATCGCCTTTTCGGGGTGGATTAGTTCCAGTAATTAAATAGCAATTTCTACACTTACCCTAATACTCTTTTATCAATAGTTTGATTTTTTCTTGTTTTGGCTAAGAAACTCCTCTACTAATCCTCTCAGTCTTTTAATATATAAGGGAATAGGGAATTATGAAAAAATTTACTATGCTAGCACTATGTGCACTCATTGCAGGATGCTCTACTCCGGATGCAAGCACTAGCTACCCCTTAGATAATGAAGATACACGGCGTGAGAAGCGTGGGAAGCTCACAGGAGATGGCGGATTATCGCTGTTTGGTGGTAAAACTGCTGCCCCTGCTGGCTCTGTTATAGGAGTTAATAGCTTCTTATGGCGCGCTACATTAGATACATTATCGTTCATGCCTCTTTCATCTGTTGATCCACATGGCGGCGTTATTATCACCGACTGGTATGAAGACCCCAAAGCTCGTGGAGAGCGCTTCAAGCTTAATGTTGTTATTATGGGTGCAGAACTGCGAGCTGATGCTGTACGCGTATCAGTATTCCGCCAAACCCGCACAGATAACGGCTGGAGCGATGCGTTGGTAGGAAAAGAAACGGCACGTGAGCTTGAGGATAAAATTTTAACCCGCTCAAGAGAATTACGTATTAAAGCAGAAACACACTAAGAAGCGTTATCTACGGTGACAGAACTACATGTTCATACCCAGCCCGCTATTTTTTATGCTATTTCTGCAGTAGCAAGTCCACCTTTGTTAATCACCCCAGCAATGCTTGCATGGCAGGGAAAATATATCAGTAGCGGCTTCTATCAAGGCCATATTGCTTTTATTATACTATTACTGGGCATTTTTCTCTTTATCTGGCAGGAAGTCCGTATTTGTAGCAATAGGCTAGTGCTAACACGGTTTGGTATTTGGGAAAAAAAGCACAATTACACCAATATCTGAACTAAAATTTGGACAGATTGATAAAGACCGACATAATTATGGACCGGTGAGTTTTATCAGTCTTTTTAATAAATCAGGTCAACATTACCGGATTCGTCACCGTAATTTTAGAAATAAAGACACGCAAGCCTTATGCGCACACCTTCACCGCTTAAAGCTGCCGACAAAAGATAAAGATGCCATATCGCTCTAAATTATCCAAAGGGCATAATTTCTTGCTTAATAGGCCAGAACTCTGTAAATAATGCAGACAAATGATAGCCTAGAGCAGGAAGCACATGACCATAAAAACAAATAACATACCAGATTATCAAGCAGCTAACCTTGAGCAAAAATGGCAAAAACATTGGGATAATGAAAAGTGCTTCATCGCTCAAGAACATGGCAATAAGCCTAGCTATTATGTGTTGGAAATGTTTCCTTACCCATCTGGTAATATTCACATGGGCCATCTGCGCAATTATTCTATCGGTGATGTAACTGCACGCTATAAAAAATCGCAAGGCTTTGATGTGTTACACCCCATTGGTTGGGATGCATTTGGCCTACCAGCCGAAAATGCTGCTATAAAACACAAACTACATCCCGGCGCATGGACTGAAGATAATATAACAAACATGCGCGACCAATTAAAACCGTTAGGGTTTTCATATGATTGGAGCCGTGAAATTGCCACCTGCCGCCCCGATTATTATCAACATGAGCAGAAAATGTTCTTAGATTTTCTTAAGAATAATATTGCCTACCGCAAAGAAGCAGTGGTGAATTGGGACCCTGTAGACCAAACCGTATTAGCAAATGAGCAAGTGATTGATGGCTGCGGATGGCGCTCTGGAGCACCTGTTGAACGCAAAACGCTAAATCAATGGTTTCTTAAAATTACGGACTTTGCAGATGATCTACTTGAAGGGCTAAAAACGCTTGAAAAATGGCCTGAACGTGTTCGCCTTATGCAAGAGCAGTGGATTGGTAAATCACATGGAACACAACTATTTTTTGACCTTATCTGGCCAAATGAAATAGCCAATAGCGCAAAAGAGTTTAATCAGCTTGAAGTATTTACTACCCGACCAGACACTTTATTTGGCGCATCATTCTGCGCGATCTCCTCAGGCCACCCCATTGCAAAATATCTGGCCAAGCACGGTAATAATAGCGAGCAGATACAAGATTTCATTAAAGCATGTGATGCACTGGGCACAAGCGAAGAGGCCATTGAAAAAGCCGAGAAAAAAGGTTTGGATACGGGAATAACCGTAAAGCACCCCTTTATTGAAGGGAAAACGCTTCCCTTATTTATTGCCAATTTTGTCTTAATGGATTATGGAACCGGCGCTGTGTTTGCCTGCCCGGCACATGACCAACGCGACCTAGATTTTGCCCGTAAATATAATTTACCTGTCACGGTGGTGGTTGCTCCCAAGGAAGAGCAAGAGGACTTCACTGTAGAAAATGAAGCCTATAGCGATGACGGCGTGCTTGTAAATTCTCAATGGTTGAATGGTCTATCTGTAGCAGAAGCCAAAAATGTAGCATTGGATAAAATTGAGTCCCTAAATATTGGCACACGCAAAACCACCTATCGCCTGCGTGATTGGGGTGTTTCTCGACAGCGTTACTGGGGCTGCCCCATACCAATTATTTACTGCGAAACATGCGGCGCAGTTCCTGTGCCAGAAGAAGACTTACCCGTTGAACTACCTAAAGATGTCTCATTTGATAAAATAGGAAATCCGCTAGATCATCACCCAACATGGAAACATGTAGACTGCCCTAGCTGCGGCAAGGCAGCCATTCGAGAAACCGATACTTTCGATACTTTCTTTGAATCTTCATGGTATTTTGCACGTTATTGTTCGCCACACTCACCTGATGGTATTGATAAGGAAGCCGCGAATAAATGGCTTCCTGTAGATCAATATATCGGCGGTATCGAACATGCGGTTCTGCATCTTCTTTATGCCCGATTTTTTACCCGTGCATTAAACAAATGCGGCTATTTGGACGTACAAGAACCCTTCACTGGCCTGTTAACCCAAGGCATGGTGGGGCATGTCACTTATAAGGATGCCGATGGAAACTGGGTAGCGCCAACTGATATTGAAAAACAAGCCGATGGAACCTGTTTACTCAAAACAACAGGTGAAGCCGTGACTATCGGCCGAGTGGAGAAAATGTCGAAATCAAAAAATAACGGTATTGATCCAGGCTATATTATTGCCCAATATGGCGCAGATACAGCACGCTTATTTATGCTATCAGACAGCCCTCCTGAACGAGATTTTGAATGGTCTGATGCGGGTGTAGAAGGTGCGTATAAATATTTGTCCCGCTTATGGAAATTAGGTCAACGGGCTATAGGCCTGCCAACAGCTATTGCAGATACATTACCTAACAACGTGTTAGCTTTACGCAAGCAAGCCCATAAGACTATTGATTTTGTTACTCAAGACTTGGAACAATTTCACTTTAACAAGGCCGTAGCACGCCTTCGTGAGTTAACTAATACATTGGAAAAATTAGACATTACATCGGATAATACTGCACAGGCTGTATATGCTGAAACTATACGTATTGTTATACGGCTATTCAATCCGTTAGTGCCTCATATTACAGAGGAATTATGGCAGTGTCTGAACGAAGACAATTACCTTGCTGTTTTGCCCTGGCCTACTTCGTTACCGCATTTAATTGTGGACGACACCATCACCATTGCGGTACAACTAAATGGTAAGCTTAAAACAACGCTGGAGCTAGCAAAAGATATCGATAAACCACTTGCTGAGCAGGCTGCTTTAGCAGATAATGCTATGATAAAAGCGCTGGAAGGCAAAGAAATTAAAAAAATAATCGTCGTACCAAACAGGATCATCAATGTTGTTGCCGCATAATAGAAAAAAGCCTGCCTCGCTACCTATAACTCTAGCGTTATGTACATTATTACTATCTGCACAGGGATGTGGATTTACCCCTGTCTATCAACAAAATCCACAAGCGGATGCTTCTAAGCAAGAAAGTAATAGCACTATTAATGAACTAGCTGCGATTAATGTTTCCCCTATTCAGTTTGGCCGAGCCGGACAAGAATTACAAACACAGCTACAAGATTTACTCAATCCTAGTAGCTTGAATATACCTGCGCAATATGCTCTTAAAATCACTTTAACTAAACAACGTGAAGCAATGGCGATTGAGCAAAACAGAGAAATTACCCGCTATAACTTGGTAACAAAAGCTACTTACCGCCTTGTTGATTCACAAACCGGTGAAGTTAAACATAAAGGAAATAGCCGTATTGTTGGGTCCTATAACGCGGTTGAATCAGATTTTGCAACACACACGGTGGAACAAGATACGCTATCGCGCATTATGACTGAAATGGCACGTGATATCCGGTTTAAACTTTCGGCCGCCATTGCAAAAAATAATGCACCTAAATAATGTTACAGCATAGGTCATCCTATATAGCAATCAAAGAAAGTAGCTTTGATACATTATAACGATAAGGAATAAAGATGACTAAAATTGCGGCAGGAAAAGTGGATGCATTTGTTAGCAATCCTGATCGCACTTGTTTAGCGGCACTTATTTACGGACCAGATACTGGATTAGTTAGTGAACGAGCTGACCGACTTACTAAAGCTATCGTATCCGATCCCAAAGACCCTTTTCTAGTCACTGATATTTCTTCTGCAAAAATTAAGGAAGATCCGGCATTAGTCAGTGATGAACTGCACGCCATCAGTTTTGCCCCTGGAAGAAAACTTGTCCGTGTGCGAGATGCGATTGCTGGCATTTCAAAGCCTATTGAGAGCACATTAACGTCCTCAGCACCAACCCTTGCTGAAGATGCCTTTCTGCTAGTTACTGGAGGAGATATGCCACCCTCTTCTGCGCTACGCAAACTATTTGAAATATCTAAAAATGCAGTAGCATTGCCTTGTTATCAAGATGATGAACGAAGTCTTCACGCAATACTTAACCAATCGATGCGTGAATATAAGCTTCAATGCGATCCGGCCGTACTCCACTATCTATCAGATTTCTGTAGAGGTGACCGATTAGTTGCCCGTAGTGAAATGGAAAAACTATCTTTATATATGGGAAATGAACGCCGAGTTAGCTTAGAGGATGTAGAGGTAGCAATACGGGAAACTACAGAATCAACACTTGATGATGTTGCACATGCCATTGCAGATGGAAACCAAAAAGAGCTAGAGCATCATTTACAAAAAGCCTTCCAGCAAGGCGTTGTGCCTATTGCTTTGCTCCGTTCTGTACAGCGTTATTTCTCACGTATTCAACAAGTTGCAGGAGACATAGCAGAGGGCATACCTCAGGATAAGGCCCTACAATCCCTGAGGCCACCTGTATTCTTTAAATATGCTGCAGTGTTTAAACGGCACCTTTCCCGTTGGACTGGCGGTAATCAACAAAAGTTATGGCAAGTTCTACAAATACTTTATGATGCCGAACTTGCCTGCAAAACCACAGGAAGTAATGATATATTAATGTGCAATCGAAGCTTAATGAAAATCACTTCACTGGTTCCACGCCGCCGCTAACGCCTCCCAATGTTGGCAGAATGTTTTAAGACTTTGAGACATTACGAATGCTTAATGCCTTATCCAAAGCACTTATTTTCAAAACACTAAGCAATAGAATCAAATACAAAGATTATGCATCTTCTTTTTGAGACGAGGCACTTACAGGAACATGACTTCCGCCCTGCTCTGCCAGCTTTTCACTGCCATATTCTAAGCGCTGTAGAATCTGGTCTAGCTCCAACAAAGAATAATAACTAATTGATACTTTACCAACATCACCTGCATTGGTAATTGTTAAATGCAGCCCCAACTTCTTACTTAGCTCCCGCTCTAAAGCTACAATTTCTGGATCACGTGATGATTTGCCGCGCACTTCTTGCTTACGAGGAGGCCCTTTACGAACAAAGGCCTCTGTTTGACGTACACTCATATCCTTCTTGATAACCTGTTGAGCCATCTCTTCAGGGTCTTTTGCCTGCAGCAATGCCCTTGCATGACCTGGTGTTAGTTTACGATCATTCAACATTTCCTTTACGCCATCTGGCAACCCTAACAACCGCATAGCATTGGTAATGGCTGGCCGGCTTTTTCCTATGATTTCTGCCAACTGATCTTGAGTATAGCTAAACTCTTTAATAAGGCGGCTATAACCCTCGGCTTCCTCTAACACATTAAGGTCTGCACGTTGTATATTCTCTACCAGCGCAATTTCATAAGCCCGCTTGTCGTTAATATCCATTACAATCACAGGCACTCGTGATTGACCCGCTATTTTAGCTGCACGCCAACGACGTTCCCCTGCAATAATATCAAAATGATTAGATTCCTCTTCCGCCGCCCGTACCAAAATAGGCTGCACAATACCATTTTGACGAATAGAATCCGCCAGTTCTGTTAGCTCATCTTCATTAAAAACAGTACGTGGCTGAAATTTACCTGGACGCAAACTATTTGTAGGAAGTATCTCTCGTGAACTTTTATCATCTGTAAGCTCGTCGTTAGCTCCACTTGGCGATACCATTTTCTTATCTGCAATTAGTGCTGAAAGCCCTTTTCCCAGTCCTTTACTCATAGCTACCCCTCTTTCATTTTATACTAAACGTCTAATCTATTTTCTAATTAACCTGAGCCTGTGCGGATGTTGCTACAGGGTCATATGCTCTTTGTGCCAGCACTTCTTTTGCAAAGCGCAAATATGCCCGCGATCCCGTACAACGATAATCATAAATAATCGCTGGCTTACCGTGAGACGGCGCTTCAGAAATTCTAACATTGCGAGGAATTACCGTTTTATATACCATATCCCCCAAGCAATCTCTTACATCCTTCTCCACTTCTTCTGTCAATCTATTGCGTCGATCATGCATTGTTAGCACGATGCCTGAAACCTCTAACGCTGGGTTAAGGTTCTGTTGAACAAGGTCAATAGTTTGCAGCAAATGAGCCAACCCCTCAAGGGCGTAGAACTCACATTGTAGAGGTACAATTACTGAATCTGCAGAAGCCAGAGCATTGATAGTAAGTAATCCTAATGATGGCGGGCAATCTATTACAATATAATCATAGTCTTCTCTACATTCATCAAGCGCTCTACGTAAGATAAATTCTCTATCTTTTGTTTCAACCATTTCAATTTCAGCCGCGGAGAGGTCAACCACAGCAGGAGCTACAGTAAGGAAAGGTACGTCTGTTCTTTTCTCCACAGAACGTAATGGTACGGCATTAACCATCATATCATATGTATTAGGCACCCGTTTATCAGCATCAATCCCTAACCCTGTACTACAATTACCTTGCGGATCAAGGTCGATAACCAATGTATGTTTTCCAACCGCAGCCAGCGCCGTTGCCAAATTTATAGCAGTTGTTGTTTTACCCACACCGCCCTTTTGATTAGCCAATGCAATTACTCTGCAACGACTACCTTCTGCCGGTCCAGAGTCCAAAACTATGTTACTAATATTATCCATGATTTTTCCGCCCCACGTCTTTTATAGCAAGAATTACACCGTGATTTCCATCACGATCCTGTGTCAAACTTGGATGCTCCCCCAAACTAAACGTCCAATTTTGACATACTTCCTCTACCTCACTACTAGATTTACACCCTTTTGGCAAAAGGCACAAACAATCTTTTTGCAAAAAAGGCATAATATAGGTAAATAGTTCCGGAAGCGGAGCAAAAGCACGTGCGGTTATCACATCACTTTGCCATGGAGTTAGTTGCTCGATGCGTTCATTATGAATTGTTACATTAGAAAGTTCTGTTTCGCGTGAAACCTGAGCCATAAAAAGAGACTTTTTACCAACACTTTCAATAACATGAACCTGCTTCTGCGGGAAACAAATAGCAAGAATGATCGCCGGCAGCCCTGCACCGGAACCAAAATCAGTAATAATTTTACTCCCCTTGGGAATAAGAGGTGCTAATTGAATGCTATCAAGAATATGGCGCTGCCATATGTCATCCACTGTTGTCTTTCCTACTAAATTATAAGCCTTATTCCATTTTTCCAGCAAAGACACATAAGAACAGAGTTGCTGTTTCATACGATCATCAAGTGGGAATAGTGATGTCAGTTGATCATTAATATATGCAGGTATCATTAGGATATCCTCCTCTATACCAGTGGTCATAAGGATATCATCGTCAAAATACTAGTTATTTTTGATTTAAGATTTAGGCTATTAGAAAAACCTTAGTCAACTGAGATACAGAAAGCTCTACCCTATACGAGACTTCTTCTCTCTGATGCCGTGAATATGAGTGAGTACGGCCGTCAACGCCGCCGGTGTAATGCCAGGTATACGACTTGCACCTCCTAACGTTGCAGGGCGCATTGTCTCCAACTTATTTCGTACTTCATTAGACAAGCTCTTAATATCGCTATAACATAAACCTTCAGGAATACGCAAATTTTCATCTTTCCGAAACTGTTTTATATCAGAAGCTTGTCTACGCAAATATCCTGCATAACGTGCCTCTATCTCTAGCTGCTGAGTAACATCATCTTCAATATCTACCAATTCAGGAAAAATTTCAGCAAGCCTTGCAAAGGTGACACCGGGGTAAGCAAGCAATGCCATTCCATTACGTGATTCACCATCTTGCGAGATAGAAATATCATAGCTCGCTGCCTGATGAGGAGACAAAGCCAAGCTTTGCAATAATATCCGGCAAGCATCTATCCGCTTTAGTTTTTCTTCGTAATGCTGCTTACGCAGAGCACTCACCACTCCAGCATCAATAATGCGCGGAGTTAACCTTAAATCAGCATTATCAGCCCTTAACGTCAAACGATATTCTGCACGTGATGTAAACATGCGATAAGGCTCTTGCGTTCCTAAAGTGGTCAAATCATCAATCATAACACCGATATATGCTTCTGATCTATCAAGTGTAAATCTTTCCTTATTTTGTGCACTAAACCCTGCATTCAACCCTGCAATAAGTCCTTGCGCACCGGCCTCTTCATATCCTGTTGTGCCATTAATCTGCCCCGCCAAGAACAAACCAGATACTTTCTTAGTTTCAAGCGTATTCTTTAACTCGCGCGGATCAACATAATCATATTCAATTGCATAACCCGGCTGTAATATCTTGGCATTCTCTAACCCTGGCATCCGCTTTATAATTTCCTCTTGAACATCCTCGGGTAATGACGTTGAAATACCATTAGGGTAAATTGTATCATCATCCAACCCTTCTGGTTCTAAAAAAACTTGATGCCGCTCCTTATCAGCAAAACGCATTATCTTATCTTCAATTGAAGGGCAATATCGTGGACCAACGCCCTGTATTTGACCGCTATACATTGGTGCACGATGGATATTATCACGAATAACCTCATGCGCTGCGGGTGAGGTATATGTAATATGGCAATGTGTTTGCGGCACTTCTACTTTCTTTGTTAGAACCGAGAATGGAACCGGCTCTTGATCTCCGGGCTGTGATTCTAGTATATCCCAGTTAATCGTTCTACCATCCAACCGTGGCGGTGTACCGGTTTTTAATCGTCCCAGCATTAGTTGACAACGCTCCAGCGTTTCAGACAATCCCAATGACGGCGCATCCCCTACCCGTCCTGCTGGAATTTGCTGCTCACCCAAATGAATCATTCCCCGCAAGAAGGTACCCGTAGTTAGCACCACAGATGTAGCGGAGAGTTTCTGCCCACCTTCCAATAAAACACTTTGCATCTTCAGGCGACCATCCGCCATATCAACTATTACAAAATCCTCAACGCATCCCTCAATCACCGTAAGATTCGGATAATTTAGAATTTCATCCTGCATGGCTTCACGATAAAGCTTTCTGTCAGCTTGCGCACGAGGTCCCCAAACTGCAGGACCTTTGCTACGATTCAAAATACGATAATGGATGCCCGCACGATCAATAACTCGCCCCATCAGTCCATCCAATGCATCAATTTCCCGCACTAATGTTCCCTTTGCAACACCACCAATGGCAGGGTTACATGACATTTCACCAATAGTGCTTATTTTTTGTGTTATCAATGCTGTGGCAGCACCAGTACGTGCAGCAGCAGCAGCAGCTTCACACCCAGCATGACCACCACCAATAACAATAACATCGAAAGCCTGTTGTGTACTCATAGCAGTTTTTACGTCTATAGCGTTTATTTTCTTCTCTATGTGGGGAACCACATCTTAAGCACAAGCAAAAGATACATCTCACGTGGTCTTATAACAGCAATATACTATTTGCTCAAATGTTATATTACTGCTAAAATTAGTGGCAACTAGAGCAATAAAATAACTCTATCAATCTACATTTATTCTAATTTTCTAGGCATTGTAATGGTAAAACTAAGCGATATTCATCACGATATATCTAAAAGCCTCACCCCCCGTGCCATTAGCTTAGAGGCAACAACCAAGCTATACACGCACTTAAGTATGGAACGAAGCGATGATGCCGCAACAAATGCAAAGGCTTTTTCTGATAGCGACGCAAAATCAGCATCGGAAAAACGAGAATCTTTGTGTCATAAATTGGCTGATATGATGCTGTTAGGGCGATCTTCCATTGATACAAAGGACGAGCAAAAATCTATTGAAAGCGCAATGAGTAAAAATAACCTCTCCTACTATACTACAGGTAAGCAACAGTCTAGCCTTATGGTAGAAAACGATAAGGCTGTAATATCTAAAGTAATTGACTCGCATATAGGAAAAGTCCCAGCTAGGTAATAACATAGGATTATAACTGCTGAACCACTGAGATTAATCGAGATTATAATGAAATAACTAAGTGCAGAAATATTTATAGAATTTCCGGCAAACAAAAATGGCTTCACATTAGTGGAAATGTCAATTGTTCTAGTAATAATTGGATTAATTGTTGGTGGAGTGCTTGCAGGAAGAGAATTAATTGCTACTGCACATATACGACAGATTATTGCTGAATATCATCAATATAGTGCTACATTCAATAGTTACCAAAACAGGTATGGTTACTTACCAGGGGATCACCCAGATGCTTGGAATTATTTTGCCAACACAAATTACCGCTGCACCAGTGCCAATAATTGCAATGGCGATGGCGATGGTAGGATTTGTTATTCTAGCGGTACAGTCGACTGCGGCACAGCAACAACAGATATTGAAAACTATAAAGCTATTGCTCATATTGAATCATCTGGCCTAATACCTATTGATTATGCCCTTCACCCCTCAACTGATGCAAATCTCGGCTTTGCACGCTCATTTGCTGATAAATCTTCCTGCTGGGCTCCAGATCGCAGTGGAAATTTTGGCCATATCCGCAACATCATACTATTTGGTTCCTATAGCAGCAGTAATTATTGCCAAACTCCTGTCTTTACTAACCTTGAAGCTTATAATATCGATAAAAAAATTGATGATGGCCATGGCGCAAAAGGACGCATTTTAGGACATCCCGGCAATGGGGGATCAACCTGCGTTCCTGCTGGAAACTTTAGTTTACCAACCAATGCTACATATAGCCTAAACATTGATGGTAAAGCATGCATTTTGCTTTTTTCATTAGGTTAACTACACTAACCACTTTACTTATTTTTTCCTCGCTCAGATATAAGTATACCGTTAAAGCCCCAATTGCTCTCTTCAACCTCATCAATTACAATATGTGTAAGTTTAGGGTCCTTGCCTAAATGGCGCTGCAAACTATCGGTTATGTCTTTTACAAGTAGCAATTTTTGTTCCTTAGTAATCTTAGGCGTAACTTTAATATTTACATACGGCATATGCTTTACTCCTTTTCTGATTTTTATGGCTTAAGCACAATTGTTCCCAAGCTTTCTCCTGCCTCTAACCTTTCATGTGCCTGCACTACTTCATCAAGAGAAAATACCTTATCTAATGTAGGTTTTATTTTTCCTTTTTTAACCTGATCCAAGCCCCATTTAAAATCATTCATATCTCCCATTAAGCTTCCTCTAATCTGCTGCTGAGTAAAGAAAAATGGAAATATATCAATTGTTGCTTTCATACCCATTACCATCCCCATAGACACTAAAATACCTTGTGTTTTCAGAGCTTGCAAAGAAGATGTAAAAACACTACCCCCTAAGTTATCAATAATAACATCAGCCCCTTTGCCCCCCGTCCAATTACGTATTTTTTCAACAAAATTATCTTGCTCTACATTAATAACTACTTCTGCGCCTAAAGATTTAACAAACTCTTCCTTAGCGGCAGTCCTGATAGTTCCAGCAACCCTAGCCCCTAGCGCTTTAGCAACTTGTACACTAATAGACCCTGTACCTGATGCCGCGCCATGAATGAGAACAAAGTCTCCACTTTTAACCTCTCCAAGAACTTTAACTGCACGTACACACGTAACTAATGGCATCGGCAATGTTGCGGCCTCTACCGCATCCAACCCTGTATCATCTATTACCAACATATCTTCAGGAACTACCATATATTGCGCATATGTTCCCCATTCATTTACACCGCGAATCATATAGCTTGGAGCTGCCGACATAGTAGAAAAGGAATAATCCTCTTCAGCTAAAGGATAGCCCGGCATCGGAAAAACTCTATCACCAACCTTAAATTTTGATGACTCTTTACCTAATTTATCAATTATTCCAACGGCATCAGCCCCTAAAATATGAGGAAAAATTATATTTGGATTTACTCCTCCCTCACGCAAATAGTGATCAAGCCTATTTAGTCCTGCTGCTAATATTTTTATACGAACTTCTTTTTCTCTAGGCTCTGGTGTATTTATTTCTGTTACGCTAAAGGCCTCAGATGGTGTTCCGAATTTGTTAATAATAGCTGCTTGCATAATATACTGTTCTCCTTCCAATTCATGGCTTGTACAAAATATAAAATAATGTAATAGTTTCTTTTTAAGAAGTAGGCACCGTTTGGTAACCTTAGAAAAACTTACATAGGCATTTGATATATAATGGAAATTTTTTACAAAAACTATCCGGTTAGACAGATACTGGCACTGATTGGGGACATGTGGACCCCTGTAATTATTCATTGCTTATCTGAAGGAACATTACGATTCAATGAACTACAAAAACGCTTGCCCGATATTTCAAAGAAAATGCTAACACAAGTACTAAGAAGATTAGAGCATGATGGACTTGTACATCGTAAAGTATATAAAGTTGTACCACCGAAAACAGAATATTCCTTAACCGAACAGGGACAGAAGATACATGAACCAATCAATCACTTATGTGCATGGGCTAGAGAACATCAAGAGCTTCTATCCACCATTCACGACAAGAAAGTAAAGTAGGGCAAATAACTCTTATTACAATCTACAAGACACTTCATTAACCAAACCTATACCTAGCCTTTCTTACGTAAGTGTTCGCGAGAGAGGTCCCTTGCCTGCTTAGCACCGCATGCCCATGCAATACGGGATACTTCATCCTCGATAGCAGAAACATAATATGCAATGCGTCCACTTGCTCCTTTTACATCAAGGCCTTTTTGCAGTTTTGGATTATGTGATGCGATACCTGTAGGGCAGTTATTAGTATGACATTTCAAAGCTTGTACACACCCCAATGCAAACATGAATCCTCGAGTTGAATGCACAAAATCAGCACCTTCGCACAATGCCCAAGCAACATCTGGCGGCGTTGCTAAGCCACCGCTTGCAATAATGCGTATGCGTTCCTGTAAACCATATTGACTAACAATATCAATAACTCGTGGTAAGCACTCTTGTAATGGAAGGCTCATAAAATCCATCATACTCATCGGCGCGGCACCTGTACCACCTTCTGCACCATCGATTGTTATAAAATCAGGCGCAGACTCTCCCCCCCTAGAAATAATAGCCTTACATAGTGTTTCTAGCCAAGTATACGACCCGATTGCTGTTTTAAACCCTGTTGGTTTCCCTGTTACAGCGCGCACTCTTGCCACCATGTCCAATAAGCTATCTATAGAGTTAATCTCCTCTATACGATTTGGGCTTGTCGCAGATTGTCCTTCAGGCACCCCCATTACCGCAGCAACATCCGCAGTTAGCTTATCTGCAGGCAACACACTGCCATAACCAGGCTTGGCTCCTTGGCTAATTTTTAGTTCAAACATACGAACTTGCGGATGTTTAGCTATGTTACGCAACCGCTCATCACAGAGCTTTCCCTGCTTATCACGCACTCCATACTTAGCCGTACCTATCTGAAAAATTAAGTCACAACCACTTTCCAAGTGATGCGGCGATAGCCCACTTTCTCCTGTATTAAGCCATATTCCAGCTCTCTTGGCCCCATGTGACAATGCTTTAATTGCCGGCGCGGATAAAGCACCATAACTTGCTGCCGAGATATTAAAAATTGCAGATGTAGAAAATGGTATATCAGCATAAGGCCCTATTGTAACTTCAGCAGAAGGTAAAGTATCTTCCTTCAATACAGGAAATGGGTGATTTACAAAAGAGAACGTACTTGCTGCATTAATGTTTCGTGTAGACCCAAATGCAATTGTTGTGTCTTCAGCATCCGCAGCCTTATAAATCCAATTACGTGCCGCACGACTAAAAGGTCGCTCCAACCTATCATGAGAAATGAGGTATTTACGAATATATGGCCCCATTTTTTCTAGAAAGCGTAATATACGCCCACGAATTGGAAAATTCTGCAGCAAAGGAGTCGAGCTAGTTGATTGTTTTTTCATCATGCTATCTTATACACTAATAATAATGCGTTATAGCCCAGTTATTCTATACTGTCGATACTCACAATATAAGCAGCCAAAAATACACAAAAATATCACAATCTTACTCCGTAATAATAGCCCTACCTGCTTTTCTTCATATTTTTCGCAGGATTTAACTGTGCTATTCGTATAACTATTAGAAAATATAGATTTATGAGGGATGTCATGAGAACACGATTCATCATTACAGCAGCAGCAGCATTATTTATTTCATCGCCAGCAATAGCAGGTGATCGTAATAATATTGCTAAAAATCAGTGGTCCCAGCCAAGAGCCGAATATCAACAATTTGCTGAAAGAGAGGGACGAGGAAGCTGGAGAGAGCAACGAGGATCACAATCACGAGAACAGCGAAGCTCACAATCGCGAGAGAAGCAAGATTCTCAGCCTCATAATAAGCGAGATGGAGGCAATAATAAGCAACGTCAGCAATGGATTAAAGACAATCCTGAGGCTGCAAAAAAGCTAAAAGAGTTGCGATCTATGCCACGTGAGCAGCGCAGAGAAGCTATTCAAAAATGGCGTAAAGACAACCCAGAAAAAGCGGCCCAAGTACAAAAACACCTTAAAAAGCGTCAGGGACAGCGGGAGTATAAATTACAGCAAATTAAAAAGAATAATCCTGATTTATATAATAAAATTCAGAAAGCCCGCGAGAAGATAAAACACCTACCACCCGAACAGCGCAAGGCTGAAATATTGCGTATGAAGGAACAGTTCAGGCAACAGCAGAAGCAAAAGAAGGGGAAATTTAAAGAGCGTTGGAACAATGCCTCACCAGAGCAGAAGCAGCGTTTTTGCATAAAGGTAACCCAAAAATGCGCAGACAAACCCAATAGCACCATATGTAAACAAGTTGCATCGCAATGTAATTAACACTTAGATGCTTGGAACTTTTATATGGTTAAACTCAGCGCACAGGACGACCAAAAACTGATACAGAGCATTGCTCAGGGCGACCAAGCTGCGTTCTCTCAACTGATAGCGCTCTATAGCAAGCCCCTCTTTGCACTAGGTTATCGCATGGGTTATGAACAAAACCAGGCAGAGGATCTTGTACAGGAAACATTAATTAAGCTGTGGAAACATGCTGAAAAATGGGATGAAACTAAAGGGGCTGCCATCTCAACTTGGCTTTATAGGGTGATGACTAACGCCTGCCTAGACGACAAAAGAAAGAAGCGGATGCTAGCCCTTGATAATATTGCCGAGCCTGAAGACAAACAAGCTGATGCTATACAAAAGCTGCAGCAAAAAGAGTTAAAACAGCAGATGGACCAGTTATTGGAGAAACTACCCGAACGTCAACGAGCAGCATTAATTTTATTTCATTACGAAGGATTTAAGCAAAGTGAGATAGCCGATATTCTTGAAACAAGCGTTAAATCCGTCGAGTCACTGCTGATTAGGGCAAAAAAACAATTACGGGCTGCGCTAGAGCGCAAATCTCATATTTTATAGAGGATATAGGAGGGAGAATAATACTATGACCATGACACCAAAACAATTTGAATCCTATATGGCTATTTATGGCACTGATATCGCACTTTGGCCTAGTAACGAGCAGGAACTTGCTAAAGAATTATTAGCGACATCGCCACAATTACGCTCTTTATATCAGTCACAACAAACTCTAGATCATACACTTGCAGATTATAATGACGTTCCACCACTAACCACAGACCTGCATGATAAAATTATGGCTCAAGCAGTGTCCCTATCAAATAGCGCTCAAACAGATAGCCCTATTCGTCACAATAATTCTCAACAAAACAAAGAAAGCAAAGCCGCTATAGGTAAGTGGCTAGCGTTTTTGCTCCCCTCTCCACAAGCGGGTATGATTGCTGCCTCTTTGGCATTGGCTGCATTGCTATCGCACCACCTACTATTCTCTAACCAATCCACTAATGAAGATTCTATACAGCTTGCTGCAAATAACGAACTTACTATGCAGCAGGTTATAATATTAGAAGATGCATCTGCTGCATTAGAGGATGAATTATTAGAATTAGCGCAAATGAATGATGGATTTTCCTATGATGAAGCATTGATCATCCTAGCACAAAATAGTGAGCCAGACCTTGATATTTTGCTTGAAGAAATGCTTGAGGATGAGGAAATGCTTGAGGCCCTAGAAAACGATATTGGCTAGCCTAATAGGCCATTTTATCTAATAAGCATCCCCCTCCTCTTTACATTAGATGATTCTGTTCCACGTTAAACTAATGATATTAAATTTCTTTCCTCTGTGCCTTCGCAATTCTACTCTGCATTTCTTCTTCTAAGTGCTGTTTCTCACTAGCAGAAAGCTTCATACAGTCCTTCGCACTTAGCGCACCATAAAGTGCATATAGCATCATCCGGTTAATATTCCGCGGGAAACGTGTTTTTAGGCTTAAATATGCATCAATGTAACCAATTTTTCTTAGTTCTTCAGGAGTGTTTATTCCTACTTCTTCCAAATAATAGGCACAGCGTGGGCCCAAATTACGCAGCTCTTCAATTTTTTTCTCCACTACCCCTGCTCCTCATGGCCATCTTACGCTTCATTATTCCCATTTTTGATAATGTATGATACATAATATAATACAATATTAAGCTAGAATATAAGAAATATAACATGAAATATAGCCCAACAAAAACGATAGACTCAAGTGAAACTAACCCGCCCCCTATCATCTATGCCTCCGCCGCTATATTGATAAATTCTAAGCATGAGGTACTGCTTGCACAACGTCAAGCAGATCAAGTTATGCCTTTTTATTATGAGTTCCCGGGTGGAAAACTTGAAAGCGGAGAAACGCCAGAAGAATGCCTGTTACGCGAAGCACAAGAAGAGTTAGGCATAGTTATAGAAAAATTCTCACCTCTCACTTTTATCTCTGAAGATCGTGGCGATTACCATGTTATTGTATATCTATACTTATGCCAATCATGGCAAAACGAAGCCTATGGAAAAGAAGGACAACAAACTATCTGGACATCACCCAACCAGCTATCTAATTACAACTTACTCCCCGCAAATATCCCTATTATTCCTCACATTATTAATGCTATAAGCCTACTTGATTAGTTATTAGAGCTAGCACGCATCCCCCATTGACAATCTAGTGACTTTTCCTCATAACCCACCTATAATAATTATTCGCTTCTTCTCCTCCAATTAAGATAAACCAGAAGCATTATCAACTAGCCCCCGCTTATAACTTATGCCGCCACCGCTTATACTCACCCTACAGAATTCTACTGTTACTTTTGGCGGAAAACCCCTCTTTGAGGATTTGTCACTCAGCATTCATGAAAGTGAAAAAATATGCTTAGTTGGCAAGAATGGCTCTGGCAAAACAACGTTAATGGAAATGATAACAGGTGAGCGAGAGCTTGATGCAGGAAAATATTGGACGCTTCCAGGGCTTACCATTGGGCATATGCAGCAATCCATCACTCCAGACCCTGATATAACCGTTTACGACTATATCCGCAGTGGACTCCCTAAAGATAAGCATGATGACGAGAATAGCTATCTTATTGATATTATAGCAACCCCATTGAATTTACCGCTATATAAAACATTAGATACCCTATCTGGCGGACAGGTGCGCAGGGTTGCGCTTGCTAGGGCATTAGTTGAAGAGCCTGACATTCTTTTGCTTGATGAACCTACAAACCACCTAGATCTACAAATTATCCAGTGGCTTGAGTCTTATCTACAAACATATCGCGGTGCATTAATTGCTGTAAGTCACGATAAAACATTCCTAAAAAACATTTCTAATCGTGTTTTCTGGCTGGATCGTGGAATGATTCGCATCTGCCCCAAAGGCTATGGGGCATTTGATGATTGGTCGCAACAATTGTTAGAGCAAGAGGACCGCGAACTGCAAAACCGTCAACGCTCTCTAAATATTGAGGTTGAATGGGCAAGCCGTGGCGTAAAGGCACGACGGAAACGAAATATCCGTAGGCTTGGTAATATGAAAGAAGAACGGGATAAGCTTAAATCTGATAAGAGCCAATTCCGCCGTGCTATTCAAAAAGTAAAGCTCCCTCCCCCTGCCTCTCCACAAGAAGCATCGCGTATTGCTGTAGAATTTTTTAATGTCAGCAAACATTTCCTAGAAGAAATTCCTCAAGATGATGGCGGTATAATTACCCAAAATCGCGTTATATTAGAGCAACTAAACCTACGCATTCTTTATGGGGATCGCATTGGTATATTAGGCCATAATGGCTCTGGTAAAACCTCTTTTCTTAAGATGCTTGTTAAGGAGATTCGCCCTGATATTGGAAAAATAAAACTTGGTCAGAATGTTGAAATATCATATTTTGATCAAAGCCGAAGCGACCTAAACCCTCAACATACACTGTGGCAAACATTATGCCCAACCGGCGGAGAATATGTAGAGGTTGGTGGTAAGCGCCGTCATGTATGTGGCTACCTCAAAGATTTCCTCTTTGATCCAAAAGACGCTAAAAACCGGGTATCCACCCTATCAGGCGGGCAACAAAACCGACTCATGCTTGCAAAAATTCTAGCCAACCCCGCCAGTTTCCTTATTCTGGATGAACCGACCAATGATCTAGACATGGACACGTTGGATATGCTGGAAGAAATTCTTTCAAACTACAAAGGTACATTACTTGTGGTAAGTCACGACCGTGATTTTCTTGATCAAACCGTCACTAGCATCTTAGCCTTTGAGGGCAACGGTATTATAGAGAGCTATATTGGCGGCTATAGTGACTATCTGGAGGCCAAAGAGCCAAAGGAAAGAAAAGAAACAAAAGAGAGTAAAGATAAAACACCAGATATAACACCGCCTCCCCTACCAATTAAGCCCAAAAAACTATCCTATAAAATACAATATGAATTGGACAATATGCCTGCAAAAATTGCTAGCTTAGAGGAAGAAATAAAAACACTAAAAGCCATAATGACTGATCCGGACCTTTATATGCGTGACCCTGATAGCTTTGATGCAACCTCAACCCGCTTGGGAGAGGCCGAAGCCGAACTAGACGCCGCCGAAACCCGCTGGCTAGAACTAGAAGAAATGGCAGAGAATGTTGCAGGATAGGTTATTCTAGGTGCCGATGTATATATTTCAAAACATCTTTCTTTCTTATTATCTTTATAGTATCTTCTCTTTTAGAAGTGGTATGCTCACTTCTAGGGCGTCGAAACCCTGTATCACTAGCGGTTGGCATCAACCGTAATTGATGCATCTCCTTGTTATCATCGAAATGCATCAAAGATGTCGCTTATCCGAATTTTATGGTCGGGAGGCGGCAATGTATGTCCAATGCCTCGCGGCTAAAGATTGTCGCGCATGTTTCTAGTGATACGTGTTTCGAACTCCCGGCTACCAGTCTTACGCTGGTGGCTATTTTTGTTTTAGAGCACAAGCAGGAGTCACAAAAATGGATGAGTATAATTTTCTAGCAGATCTGTTAAATAAGTTTTCACAATTCACCCCATGGATACAGGCCCTTGCAATTTTTATCATCGGATCAGTATTTCTTAGCCTGCTTTACGTTATCAAGGTAGCACTCATCAGTAAGATCAAGCAAAAGATAGTGTTGCAGATACTCACCCTACAACTACATCATCGATAATCAGTTCGGCTTTGGCATTGCCCATCCAGTGATTAAGCGATAATTTGCCTGCCACATGCAATATTGGTCGTGAGCTATCCATCAGCACAGCCTCTAGCTCCGTACCCACGGCACGGAACGCCATCGCCTTCACGCGCGCCTTCCCTCCAAATGCAGAGGCATCTGCTAACTGACACATGATATGCTGATCTTTAAGAACTTTAACATGCTGCACTTGAACATCACGAATAATAAAACGTGGTTCTGGATTGCCGGTACCAAACGGCGCTAGTAGCTCTAGAGACTGAGCTAGATCAACAGTTACCGCAGATAATGGCAATACACCATCAAACAACCACTTCCTATCATTATAAGCCGCCTGCGCATCATCTTGCATATGGTTACACAGGAAAGCCTTTAGTTCATCTATCTTTTCCTCTTCTACCGTAAAACCACCGGCCATTGCGTGCCCACCACCAGCCAATAACAGCCCTTCCATACGCGCTGCGGTGATTGCAGCTCCAATATCGGCTCCACTAACAGAACGTGCCGAGGCCTTACCTATGCCGTCTTCTAGTGCTATAACAGCACAAGGTTTGCGTAATCGGTCTTTCAGGCGACTAGCAATAATACCTATTACGCCCGCATGCCAACCCTTTTTAGCTACCACAATAACAGAAACATCATCACCTTGCGCTTCAGCTAACGTGATAGCTTCATCCAGCACTATTGATTCCAAGGCTTTACGCTCATCATTAAGCTTTGAAAGCTCTTTTGCAATGGTAATTGCTTCATCTTCATTTCCTGTTATCAATAAACGAGAACCTAAATCTGATTTACCAATTCTGCCCCCTGCGTTAATTCTAGGTCCTATTACGAATCCGGAATGATACGCTGTAGGACTAGAATCAAGACCCGATACATCGGATAAAACCCGTAATCCTAAATTCCCACGTTGCGCCATCACCTTTAGGCCCTGAGTTACAAGTGCTCGGTTTAAGCCCGTCAGTGGCATCACATCACAAATAGTTCCTAACGCCACTACATCTAATAATGATAGCAGGTTTGGCTCTCGTATTTTCTGCTTGCGATACCACCCACCATCCCGCAATGTTCGATTAACCGCAACGGCGAGCAAAAAGCACACTCCAACCGCCGCTAAACCACGATGAGGTGACGTTTCATCCAATCTGTTAGGGTTTACAACAGCAACAGCCTTGGGTTGGCTGTCACCCCCTATATGATGATCCATCACCACTACATCTAATCCAATAGCAGCAGCATGGTCTAAAGCCTCATAGGCTACAGTACCGCAATCTACTGTAATAACTAACGAGCTTCCTCTTGATTTTATTGTATCAAATGCCTCTGGGTTTGGCCCATAGCCTTCTATATGGCGATCTGGAATATAGAAATCAGCCTGCTTTAACCCCGCTGCCGTTAAGAACCGTATCAGCAGAGATGTTGACGTGGCTCCATCAACATCATAATCGCCAAAAATAGTTACCCTCTCACCCTTTTCTATCGCAGACACAAGACGTAGCACAGCCTTGTCCATATCCAATAGATGAGATGGGTCTGGTAATTGATCTTTTAAGGAAGGATTAAGAAAAGATTCTGCTGTATCCAGCGTAACCCCGCGCTGTGCCAGTAATATACCGGCAGGCTGAGGAATAGTGAATTGTTGGGATAAGGCCAATGCCATCCCGGCGTCATAAGGCTTTACGTCCCAGCTAAACCCTTTAATTGATAGCCTAAATTCTGTTGAATTAACACTATCATAGCTAGCTTCAATGTTATTTCCGTTTTGTAATTGTGTATAAGGCTGCTTCATGCTGCCATGATACGTAAATAGCTAATAAAAGAAAGCCTGATTCATAATTAGTAACGGTTTTCCTACCTCTTAAGCAAAATCAGTTATCGTTATTACCTCATCATACCTTTATTATGCCCCACTTCAGCACCCTTGCTATTTGTCACTTCGTTTTCTACAGCAGCAAGAAGTGCATCACCTAATTTCTCTGAACCGCTAATATCATTAAGATAGTTACGTGCTAATGTCCCTTCCCGCATCATAGCTAAAGCAGTATCTTGATTTTTAGGAAGTTTTTCTGAAGTTCTATCCTGCTTTATTTTTTTTATTTCAGACTTATCTATAGTCTTTAGCATATGGTATCCTGCAAGCAATGTACTTGCAATAGCAAGCGCTGGCTGAGCATCCCCACCTGGAATACGGTTTTCTATCCAAGGCTCTTTATTACCAAAACTTTTGAAATGTACACTATCTTCAACCGTTTTAGGCGCTGTGCACGCCCCTTCATGCAAACGTCGAAAAGAATCGTCTGAAGGTATAGCAAAGGGTAGTGTCTCTTTTATTATCTCGCCCATAGCATCACGCATGGCCCCTCTAATGACCCGTGATTTTAGGTTATAATTCGGGTTCTGCTCCATTAAGCTTTCCCCCTCTTTATCACGGAAGCTACAAGTTATATGCAAACCATTTGTAATGCCCGTTTTTCCTATTAAAGCTGAAAAATCTGCATTTTTAACATGCTTACCTTGCGCACTAAATGTTGTAGTTTTAGCCACGGCATCATATTCTGGCGCTTTACGTATAATAGTGCTCCGCGCCGCTTCAATCGCACGTGCCAAAATATTAGGGTGGTTATGCTTTGCATCATGCGAAAAAATAACTTCATATTTTTGTACGGATGCATCAGGGTTATTGCACCTACCAATATCTTCCTTATGCATAACTGAAATAGATGGAGAACGTGGAAAAAAAGGATTCTGTACGTTCATATGCGCATCTTTTACAACATCAGTAACAGGATTCTGACTTGCCGGCGTATATAGGATATCGTTCTTAGTAAGGTTAACTTCTTTATCACCACGAGCAGATTCAATCATGTTCGTGCGCTCTGCCATTGTGATTGCATGCAAATGCAGTCCATCCTTATCCTTTAACCCAAGAACATTACTTTTTTGCACCTCATTAAGTGATGGTATCGATTGATATTCCTTGGTTACATGCAAGCAGAATTCCTGCTCAGCTCCCATAACTGCTGTAAGGCCAAATTCTTTCTCTATTTGCTGCACCAACAAATCTATGGCACGTGTGGCCAGTTTCTTGCTTTCTGGACGTGTATTGGCTGAACGAGTATGTGAAGTATAGGATGTCATAGTGTTAACTCTAGCAAACATGGCTTAACACAAGGTTAATAATTGTAGAGTTTTATTATTTCTCATTTATTTTATAGTATAAAATAATACCTGCTAGAGTTAGGGTAATAATATTGGCTATGATTATTGGCCATAAATGCAATATAACTCCATATAACAACCATGCAGCAACACCCAACCAGAACATAATATACATGCTCAAAGATAGCGAATGCGTGTCTTTAGTACGGATTACTTTTATGGCCTGCGGTAGAAAGCTAGCAGTGGTTAATATTGCAGCAACAACACCTATAATATCTATATACTGTTCCATTACACACCTAAGCTTTTACCGCAGCGCTATATCACCCCAAGAAAGAGGCCTTATACTTCTTTTTTACGAGTAAAATTATGCTCTGTTTCAACAAAACGTGTAGTACCTGTCCGTGAGCGCATAACAATACTGTGTGTTGTAGCACCGCCATGATAACGGCGTACGCCTTTTAACATCCACCCTGCTGTAACGCCTGTTGCTGAGAACATAACATCGCCATATGCCAGTTCATCAAGTGAGTAAATTTTGTTTAAATCTGTAATACCTAAACGACGAGCATTTTCTTTTTGTGATTCTTCAATATGTTGATCATCCTCGCCTTTCTTATCAAAAACTAATCGACCTTGCATCTGACCACCAACACATTGCAACGCAGCCGCAGCTAACACCCCTTCTGGTGCTCCACCGATTCCCATATAAAGATCAACCCCTGTTTCTGGACGCGTTGCAGCAATAATACCGGCAACATCTCCATCTCCAATAAGCTGAATACGTGCCTTTGTTTCCCGCACACGTGCGATCATTTCTTCATGACGATGACGATCTAAAATAACCACTAATAAGTCTGATAGGTCACATTTTCTGGCCTTGGCTAAGTTCTTCAGATTCTTTTCTGGCTTAGCATCAATATCCAATATGTCTTTTGGTAAACCACCGCCAACAGCTATTTTCTCCATATACACATCAGGTGCATTTAAGAAGCCACCTTTTTGAGCAATTGCAACCACAGCCAATGCGTTAGGAGCGCCCGTTGCACAAATTGTTGTACCTTCCAGTGGATCAAGTGCAATATCTACCTCAGGGCCACTACCAGCCCCCACATGCTCACCAATATATAGCATAGGCGCCTTATCACGCTCACCTTCTCCAATAACAACAGTTCCTTGGATATTAAGTGTATTCAACGCTGTACGCATAGCATCAACTGCCGCTTGGTCTGCTGCCTTTTCATCACCAAGACCCATCCATTTAGAACATGCTAACGCTGCAGCCTCTGTAACACGAACGGTTTCTAAAGCCAAGTTACGGCCTAATTTATACACATCATTATCAACCATGTTATTCTCACTTATCTATTATTAATGTATTATTAAAAATTCTCTATTCTAATCATATGAGGCGGCTCTACTACATAATCACTATCTTTTAATGAAGATAAAGCCACCATAATAGCCTGCTCCGTTACAGCGTGTGTGGTTACTGCAATTTGAGCTGTTCCATCTTTTTGCGCCCTCTGTAATACCGATTCAACACCAATTTCCTGTTCTGATAATATACTGGTGATGGCAGCAAGCACACCTGGACGATCCTTTACCTGTACCCGAATGTAATATTCACCTGAGTGCTGAGAAATATCTTCTGTTTTACATCTATGTAAACTATCCACAGCTATAGTAAATGGCTTTGCCAAGTGACCATTTGCAATATCCATAATATCGGCAACAACGGCAGAGGCTGTTGCTCCAGCTCCAGCTCCAGCTCCAGTTAACAATACTGGCCCCACCTGATTACACTCCACAAGAACCGCGTTTTGTGGTCCTGTAATACTTGCAAAAGGGCTTTCGAGCGGAACCAAACATGGATGTACCCGTTGCGCTATACAGTTTTCACTAATTTGCTGAGTTATTCCCAATAAGCGAATAGCGAAACCTAATTCACGAGCATAATTTATATCTGTTAAAGACACCTCACGAATACCTTCGCTATATACAGCCTCGAAATCTACTAAGCATCCATAAGCAAGAGAGGCTAAAATAGTTAGTTTATGGGCAGTATCAATACCATCAACATCTAAATCTGGTGGAGTTTCAGCATAACCAAGTTCTTGAGCTTCTGCCAGAACATCATCAAAATCCCTAGCATCTTTCTCCATTGCAGTAAGTATATAGTTACACGTGCCATTCATAATTCCACTTACACGCTGAAAGCGGTTAGCGCTTAAACCTTCACGTAGCGCTTTAATTATAGGGATCCCCCCTGCTACAGCAGCTTCAAAATAAAGTGCCACTCCATTTTTTTCAGCTAATGCAGCTAACTCAGCTCCATGCATTGCTATAAGCGCTTTATTTGCTGTAACAACATGTTTGCCATTTGCTAAGGATCGCTCACATAATTCTTTTGCTACCCCCTCATGACCCCCAATTAATTCCACTACAACATCAACATTAACATCATCCGCTAATGATAAAGTATCATCGTGCCATGTTACACCGGATAAATCTATGCCACGATCTCTTGTTTTATCGCGTGAAGAAACCGCGGTGATTTCTACTGCGCTTCCACAACGATTCGATAACAATGCGGCATCTTTTGTTACTATTTCAAACGTTCCACAACCTACTGTTCCTAAGCCAGCAATACCTATACGTAGTGATTTCATAACCAGCAACTCCGGCCCCTATACATTGGCGTTTTTAAGAAAATGTTTAATATTTCGGATAGCCTGACGGCTACGCTGGATGTTCTCTATCAGACCAATACGCACATGTCCATCACCATGCACACCAAACCCAACACCAGGCGATACAGCAACATCGGCTTCATTAAGCAACATCTTAGAAAACTCTAACGACCCAAGATGTACAAATTTCTTAGGAATTGGTGCCCAAATAAACATAGATGCATCTGGCGGTGTAATTTCTGACCACCCTGCATCATTAAGCCCTTTTACTAAAACATCTCTACGTTCTTTATAAATGGAACGTAACTCACTAACACAATCCTGCGGGCCATTAAGGGCTGCTGTTGCAGCAATTTGGATTGGCAAAAATCCGCCATAATCAAGGTATGACTTAATTCGCTTTAATGCATGGATTAGCTGTTCATTACCACAAGCAAACCCAACACGCCAACCAGCCATTGAATATGTTTTGCTTAATGTTGTAAATTCTACAGCAATATCTCTTGCCTTTGGCACTTCTAATATAGAAGGCGGAGGATTATCCTCATCAAAATAAATTTCACAATATGCTAAGTCAGAAATAACAATTATTTCATGGAAGTGACAGAAATCAATAACTTCTCTATAAAAATCAAGCGTTACGCATTCTGCTGTTGGATTACAAGGATAATTCAATACAACAACGGAAGGCCTTGGAACAGAATTCTCTACAGCCTCTTTTAGCTGTGACAGGAAATGTGCCTGATGATCCGTTGCAGAAAAATCTTTAGGAAGATATTTTACAGCAGCCTCAGTAATAATAAAACCGTAAGGATGAATTGGATAACTCGGATTTGGTACCAATATAACATCCCCAGGTGCGGTAATAGCGGTAGCAAAATTTGCTAGACCTTCTTTAGACCCCATACACACACAAACTTCTTTATCTGGATCAATTGATACACCAAATCTACGTTCATAATATCCTGACATTGCCTTACGCAAACCGGGTATACCTTGAGATACACCATATCGGTGTGTTGATGGATCCAAGATTGCTTCACGCAGTTTTTCAACAATATGTGGCGGTGTTGGAGTATCTGGGTTTCCCATACCAAAATCAATTACATCTTCTCCACGACGACGAGCTTCTGCCTTGATAGAATTAACCTCCGCAAAGACATAAGGGGGCAGACGCTTAATGCGATAAAATTCTTTATTCATAGGAGTACCATTATTTCTCAAAGCCGTAACAGAGGCTATAGGCTATTTTCTATTCTGTCCTACAAGCGATTGCCGTGCGCGTTGCTCTTCCATTAATTTCTTAATATGATCCGAAGGACGCAACTCACTTTCTGTGCATGGATCCATAGGCGGAATATGTTGCATATTAGGTTGATCACAAGGTATGCGATGTTCTTCATCAATTATACCATCATCACTACTACAGGCCGCAACTGAAGCCAGCACCATCAGCATTGCCGCTTGTTTTACTGCTACTGGAGTTATTATGCGTAACTTTTGTCTCATGACCTGATTTCCGTTTTTAATTTCCTGTTTTTGCAATGATGCCAGCCTAAAAGGCAAATAGCATAGCTGCTATAAAGAAATAGCGTTATTTTGTGATTCCGTCAATACAGACGCAAGGATATTAAGGAAACTTAAAAAGATAGTTATTGATACTATAAGCACGACCTTATGTTGTTGCTTTCTAATTAAAGCAGCAAAACCCCATTTCTTATAGTAAGAACACAGTAGTAAAAGAGACTACATAGCCATCAGATAGCCATCAGAATAGAAACTATCTAAATGTTATAAATGTGTTAAGTACTTTTACCAACCTTGTTGTACCAAAGCTTCAAGCTCTGGCGTCATGCGAGGCAAATCTTTCTTCCACTCTGGATTTTCTTCCCAGGGCTTCATTTGCTCTTCCTGAGCAACAGAAGAATTAGTAGCTGAAGGGTGTGTTGCTACAACAGGTTGTACTGTAACAGATACAGGCGCCATACTAGGCATTGGCATACCCTGAGGTGCTCTAGCCATTGGTGCCATAGAAATAGCTGGAGATGGCGGTAAAGGCTTTAGAACCATTCCATCTGGTGTAGCTATTCCTGCAGGGGCTTGATTCCCCGCTTGTCGCTGCATTGCCTGTAAATTACGCATGTAATCAGCCGGCATTGTGGGCATAGGCGGCATTCCATTAGGTCCTGCCATTGCCATAGTTGGCGGCATCATTCCGCCTGAAGGCATGCCACCAATTGATGCTCTTGAGTTGGACATTTGATTACGCTGCATTGCTGGATGGCGACTGTAAAACTGAGCTACATTAGGAATATCTGGTGATGTCGGCACAACTGAAGGACCTGATTTTTGACGCTGTGCTGTAGGATTTCTTCTTATAAGGTCAGGCTGCTCCCGACGTGATATTTTATAATCTTCGTCTTCCCAACAGAACCATTTATCATCTGGACAGCGTTTGTCACTATAGGTTGGCATTTTGCTTCCTACCCGATATGCCCAATTTTGATAGCCTTCTGCCATACCACATCCGGTAACACTGACAAGAAGGCTACTTACTGCCAACAGAGTGGTAATTTTCCGGTTTTGCATAGCACAAAGTCCTTTTGTTATATTTGTTTTTTTGGTACACCTGTAACAGCAGTTCATAACCTTGTTTCAGGGTAACTATACCACTATTTTATAATATTAAGGTAAAGAAAAGGTTAAGACAAAGCACTATGACGCATCATTCTTCTAATAATACTACACACGGCTCTTATACAACAGGGGCTGATGACATTGATGATTTCGGCGCATTCACAGCAAATTTAGGCAAGATAGCTGAACGTGCAGAGCTATTAGTTCAAGAATATACAAAACACTTAGGGCAAGATGATATGTCACTTGCAGGACAAGTAAGTGTGGCGCAAAGTTTTGGGCAGATGTTAACGCAAATGACATTAAATCCAGAACCTTACCTAGAAGCTGGTATGGAATGGTACCAAAATTACTTAACGCTTCTTGGAGAGGCAACCAATAGTTTTTGGAGTGGTGAAGATGTCTCTTTTTCACAAAAACATGCGCCAGATCGCCGCTTTGCTAATGAAGCATGGACAGAAAATGTAATTTTCGACTTCTTAAAACAGTCATACCTACTAACCAGCGACTGGATGCATAAAACCGTTGAAGAAAGTGCTGAAACACTAGATCAAAAAACGGCTCGTAAGCTAAGATTTTATACAAAACAAGCTGCTGACGCCATGTCACCTGGTAATTTTCTTATAACAAACCCTGAAGTTATCCACGAAACATTAAGCACTAATGGCGAGAATTTAGTAAAAGGGTTAGAAAATCTACTACATGACTTACAAGAAAATAAAGGAAAGTTACGAGTTAGTCTAACTGACACGTCAGCTTTTACTGTTGGAAAAGATTTGGCCACTACTAAAGGTGCGGTAATTTTTGAAAATGAGCTTCTACAGCTTATTCAATATGCACCCACAACCACAAAAGTACACACCACCCCCCTACTCATCATATCACCTTGGATAAATAAGTATTATATTCTGGATATGCACGAACATAACTCATTGGTTAAGTGGCTAACTGACCAAGGATATACAGTATTTATTACATCTTGGGTTAACCCCACGCCCGAAATGGCAGATACCTCTTTTGATGACTATCTTCTAAAAGGAGCATTGCAAGCTGTTGATGTAGTACGCACCATTACAGAACAATCCTCAATTAACGTTACAGGATATTGTTTAGGCGGGACATTGCTGGCTAGTTTACTAGCATATTTAAGCAAAAAAGGTGAACAGGATAAAATTAAAAGTGCCACCTTCTTTACTACTTTAGTTGATTTTTCTGATCCTGGCGATTTAGAAACTTTTATTGATGAAGGTCAGCTAGATGAAATGGAAGGAAGGCTACAGGAAGCTGGCGTGTTATCTGGTGCAGAAATGGGAATTATTTTCAGTGCATTACGCTCTCGTGAATTAGTGTGGTCTGGCGTTATACATAACTATCTAATGGGAAAGACTCCTTTTGCCTTTGACCTACTATATTGGAATTCAGACTCAACAGCCCTTCCACGCAACATGCTACTCTTTTATCTCCGTAATATGTACTTACATAACCGTTTGATTGAACCAAATGCACTTACTATAGGCGGAGAAAAAATTGATTTAGGAACTATAAATACACCTTGCTATTTCCTTTCAGCAAAAGAAGACCATATAGCCCCATGGCAAACAACGTATAAAGCCACCCATATATTTAACGGACCCTGTACTTTTGTATTGAGTGGTTCTGGCCATATTGCAGGTGTAGTAAACCCTCCCGCCAAAAATAAATACGGCTATTGTAGTAACGATGACATTGTAGATGACCCCGAACAGTGGCTAGAAAACGCTACACAACATAAAGGATCATGGTGGACGCATTGGGATAAATGGTTATGCCAAAACAAACGTAATGGCAATAAAACTGATGCACGCCAGCCTGGATGCAAAACTCATCCTGTTATTGAAAATGCTCCTGGGAGCTATGTTCTCAAACGCGGATAACGAAAGAGTCTCTTCCTCTCATTGGCGTAGAAGCAACTAAGATAATACATTAACGTTGCATTAACTTCCTTTTGTTATAGTGACAATTATGAGCAGATATAACAACAAAGATTCTTATGAAAGCGATCATTTAGCACGCCAAGCCATTGAACTGCTAAGCAATCATCTTGATCAACATTACGGCCTCACAGCAATTATGGGAGCTGAATTAGAATTTTGCATTCATCCAAGTAAAGAATTCACCTCCTCTCCTGAATTCAGCAAAGGACGTAAAACTAATATCCTAGCTTTAGAGAACCAAAGCCGTTTTCAAACATTAGATGATTACCTTAGAGGCTTTACATCCCGTGCTAATCAGCAACTCAGCAAGGACAAAGGAGCACCATTAGAGTATCAAGAAGCCTTATCAGCTAACGATATATTATACGCACCATCATCCCAAACTCCTGTGCCTGAATCTTTAAAATCTAACCACTTGGCAAAGCAAAACCCTCTTTTCCCTGATTCCCCTTATATTGCAGCCATGCATCAGGAAGACCCAAACATAAGCAAAAAATACGTCAATATTTCAAGCCAGTATGAAGTTATTTTTTCTCATAAAGCAGAACATAATCACCCCTCAACACTGGCCCGTGCCATTGATAGCACCCGTAAGTTAATACAAGAAAAAGCGCCCTTTTACCAAGCAGAAGGAAAAGCCGACCACAGCACTGCGTCAAGAAAAGGAAAGCACATTATTGCGGCAAGCTTTGCCGCAATAGAAAAGAGCTCCCCTATTACCAATGGTATGCATATTAATTTAAGCCTTCAACATAAAGACAACTCTCCCCTAGTTCCCGCTGACTACACCCGTGATACAGCATTGCAGATATTAGGGCAGAAAATGGCAGCAATGAACGGACAAATTTTACCATTCTTTTTACCTAGCAATACAGCACATAAGCGTGTTCAACCTAATGATTTTAGTGCACCGACCTCCCTACATAGCAGTATTTCCACTAAAGGATTGCAATCCCAAAAACCATGGTTTGAAAACCGCCTTCCTGGGGCAGATGCAAACCCATATCATGCGATTGCAGGTACATTATTAAGTGCGGTACATATGCTTAAAGAACTAGATTTATCTCGCCCCGTATTATCTTGGCATAGCACTCCCGCCTCAACTGACCCACTACCCAGCTCTACCAAAGAGACACTAGCAATAATGCGCTCTAACACATCTGCCAAAGATTGCCTTAATGAACTTAGCAATGGTGATACATTAGGTGATAAATTATTTGCTGCAATCGAACGGGATATTATAACTGGAAGACAAATGTGCCCTAGCGTAAGCAGTGGGCAGTCACGCTAATAAATAGTCTTAATTCTTTTAACTTTTTTCTAATAACTCTAAATAGAGATATATCATACCATTCAATCACATGAGTTATCACTAGAGCAAGAACTATCATGATTATGGCTACGGCTACTTCTTAATGAAGATGAAACAACCTCTTTCATAGAAACCACTGGTGCTTTTGTGCCTGATTGTGTTGGTGCATAAAGCTGCTTCTCTGCCTCAATAATCAGCACTCCGCCAAACGATGAAAATAACCTTAATCCTCGACGTAAATAATCTGATGTTTTTAATATAAAACGTGATTGGCTAGGTGGAAGAAAAAGAGCAACCTCATGTGCCTTTATTTTAAATTTATGCTTATTCATCAGCCGTTCTAATTGACCAAAACTATAAGGGTGACCATTGCCAAATGGCGTTGCCTCAACCCTAGCCCAAATGCTTAATCTATTTGGCACAACAATCAGTATTTTACCGTGCGGTTTTAAAATACGCCAAGCCTCTTCTAACAATTGCTGCGGAGCGTCACTATGTTCCAAACTATGAACCAATAACACTCGGTCAAACATATCATCCGTAAAGGGTAATTGCTCCTCCAATGACGTAGTCACACTATTAGCACCATGGCTTGGCCACCGTTGCACACCATCCTGAAACGGTGTGACGGCTAAAGGCTGTGCTACCACATCATTTCCTCGGCATGTTTTTTGTAAAAATGGTAATAAGTACGGAGTTACATAGCCAACGCCTAATACTCTCTGTTGCTTTGCTGATTCTGTCATTTGGCGTGTTTCACCACATATATCTGACCAAAAATAACAGATTCTCCTTCTTAACCTACGGCAAACAACAGCCCCTAACGGCGTATGATAAAAATCTCTAAGATCACTTTCTGCTGGCCTTATCATTACCCAGCAACCTTATTGTTATTTTCTTCTACATGTTGCCGCGGACCAAATATTGCAGTACCAACCCTAACAAACGTAGCTCCCATCGCCGCTGCCACAGTGTAGTCACTACTCATCCCCATACTTAACTCTGGTAAATCATGCCGCTTTGCAATCTTACTCAACAATGCAAAGTGAGGGGCTGCTAACTCATCTGCTGGAGGAATACACATCAGGCCTTTTACTGGCAACCCAATATCGTCGATACACCATGTAATAAATTCGTCTGCTTCTTGTGGTGCTATGCCCGATTTTTGTAATTCTTCACCTGTGTTTATCTGAATCAGACAAGGTACTTTTTTTCCTATTTTTTTCATTTCCTTAACAAGTGCTTCTGCTAATTTTGGCCTATCAACAGTCTGGATCATATCAAAAAGCGCTACAGCATCTGGTACTTTGTTAGTTTGGAGAGGGCCAATAAGATGGAGTTCAATATTTGGCCATGTTTTTCGTAAATCCTTCCACTTTTCAGCAGCCTCTTGTACTCGATTTTCACCAAAAACATTTTGTCCTGCTTGTAATAACTCGGTGATTGCTTCTATATTTTGCCTTTTACTAACAGCAATCACCTTTGCTGAGGCCGTTTTTTCTAGTCCAAACACCTGATAAGAGTTATCTAGGGCCTCCCTTACCGATAAAAGATTTTCTTCTATATTTATCATTAATTAACCACACCATATGCAAAAGGATATAACTACATCATACAAATGCCTACAAATATGCCAACTAGTTATTGATTCTCATTACAATAATGCTATATGTAGGCAGTATATGGGCACAGGAAAATATAAAAGCATCTATGTAAAAAGGATTATCCATGTCACTTGAAATAAACAAAGTAACAGCAGCTGTACTTGTTGGCGCACTGATTGCAGTTGCCGCTGGAAAAATTTCCTCCTCCCTATACGCTCCAGAAGAAGCGGAAAAACGAGGGTTTTCGATTGCAGGAGTAGAGGATGCAAATGCAGCAGAAGCACCCGCGGCTAAAGCTGAAGCTCCTGAGGTGGATATTGCAGCATTATTAGCCGGAGCAGATACCGCAAATGGTACAAAAATTCTGGGGAAGAAGTGCGCAGCGTGCCATACATGGGATAATGGCGGAAAACGAAAAACTGGACCAAACCTATATAATATTTCTGACCACGATATAGCGAAAAAAGAAGGGTTCAAATATTCAAAAGCCCTGATTGCAAAAGGCGGCCAGTGGGATGATGAAAGCCTATTTAAATTCCTAACAAAGCCTAAAAAATACATTCCTGGAACAAAAATGAGCTTTTCTGGCTTTAAGAAGCCTCAAGATACAGCCGATGTTATCGCTGCACTAAAAGCCGCAAGCGGAAAATAAAAATAAAGAGGTCTTTAATTCCCAATATGACTGTTGCCCTTAAGGATTTCCACCTGATTTCCTTGCTTTTTCCTTCCTAAACCAGTAAGGTGCGCCCGCATACTGTGAAATTAAGGAGATTCTATGCAACCGCTTTTTGATTATATTGCCGTATCACCCGCCACATTTTGGATGTTATTAGCAGGTCTGTTGCTTATTCTAGAAGTAACGGTTTTAACTGGTGTTGGTATTCTATTTGCAGCATTTGGATCATTCACACTTGGTGCTTTAGTTTTTGCAGGTGTAATTGATGCTAACATATCTGTTGTTTCTCAATTTGCATGGTTCTTTGGTTTTACTAGCGCATGGGCAGCCCTGCTTTGGAAACCTTTACGTAATTGGTATAAGAAATGTCAGTCCTATGACAATTATCGTGGTACAACAGCCATTGTTTCTCGTAACTCCTTAGAGAAGGATAAAATTGGCTTTGTCCGTTGGAGCGGAGCTGATATGCGAGCACGTCTTATTTCAGAATCGCCCAAAGAAACTATTGAAGTAGATCAGGAAGTATGGGTTCATCATAGCAAAGATGGTATATTATATGTTTGCTCGCAAGAGCCTGAAAATAAAGCAGACTGCCAAACTGATAAAACATCAATAACAGAATAAATAATCAACTTATTAATTTTTCTAAGGAGTAAATAATGGATAATGCTGGTGCTATTTTAAGCCTTATACTTGCACTATTTGCAGTAATTACTGTATTTAAAGGTGTGCGTATTGTACCTCAACAACAGGTATGGATTGTTGAGAGGCTAGGTCGATTTCAAGGAGCTTTACAGCCTGGATTGAACCTTATTCTACCTTATATTGATGTAGTTCGCTACAAGCACTCACTTAAAGAAGACGCTGTAGATGTAAACTCACAATCAGCTATCACTAAAGATAATGTAACATTGACTTTAGATGGTGTTATTTATGTCCGAATTATTGATCCCAAAATGGCATCTTACGGTGTTGAGGATCCTTATTTTGCCCTAACACAGCTCGCACAGACAACCATGCGTTCTGAAATTGGTAAAATGACGATGGATAATACCTTTGAAGAAAGAGAAACACTTAATACAAATATCGTTAACTCTATTAATGAGGCTGCAACAAGCTGGGGTATCCAGTGCATGCGTTATGAAATTAAGGATATTAACCCTCCCTCTAGCGTATTAAAAGCAATGGAGCAGCAAGTAACTGCTGAACGACAAAAACGTGCTGATATTCTAGAATCCGAAGGTAAACGTCAATCTTCAATCAATGTTGCAGAAGGACAAAAGCAAGAAGTAGTTCTAGAGTCTGAAGCAGCAAAAACAGACCAAATTAACCGTGCAGAAGGTGAAGCGCAGGCTATCCTTACAGTGGCAACAGCAACGGCAGAAAGTATTCGCCAAGTAGCTATTGCGATTGAATCTGCTGGTGGTGAAAAAGCCGTATCTCTACGCATTGCTGAGCAATATGTTGCTGCTTTTGGCAATCTTGCTCAAGAGGGAACAACCGTCCTTCTTCCTGCTAATACAGGTGATGCCGGCTCTATGGTGGCACAAGCACTTTCTGTGTATGAGTCTATTAAAGGTGGTACAGCAAAAGATGTTGCTACTACTCCATGGACTGGGCCTAAAGCATAAACAATGCTTCATTGAGGCGTTAATAAAAAGGGTTCCTTCTTTTATAGCAGGAACCCTTTTTTATGTTATAACACACATATATATTTATTTTACCTTTGAGATGTTGTTACCTATATGCGTTACATTGCTATTTTTTCTTTTCTTATTGCCATATTCTCTACCACATCAATAAAAGCAGAGGAGTCTACTCCTTGCCCAAAAGATGCAATATGCAGCCATGGGCTATCTATTTTTGGAACCCCAGACTATCCTGTTAATTTCCCCCACTTTGCTTATGTGAACCCTCAAGCACCAAAAGATGGAGATATTAAACTATCTTCTATTGGATCATTTGATTCTCTAAATAGCTTTATCCTTAAAGGAGTTCCCGCAGACGGCATTAGCTCTATTTACGACTCCCTACTTCACCAAAGTAAAGATGAGCCATTTGCTGCTTATGGCTTATTGGCCCAACGTGTTATTTTAGCAAAAGATCGTTCTTGGGTGCAGTTTGAACTTAGACCAGAAGCGCATTGGCATGATAAAACCCCAATAACAGCACATGATGTAGTGTTTACTTTTAATGTATTAAGAACAAAGGGTCACCCGTTCTATCGCACCTACTATAATGATGTTTCTAGTGTTGAAGCTATAAACAACCAAACTGTTAAATTCTCTTTTAGCACGAACACAAACCGTGAGCTCCCACTAGTTCTCGGACAGATGAAAATCCTTTCTAAAGCATGGTATACCAGCCATGACTTTACAAAAACATCACTTACTCCTCAAATGGGCAGCGGCCCCTATAAAATAGATGCATTAGATGCAGGAAAATGGATACGCTATACACGAGTAGACGATTATTGGGCAAAAGATCTTCCCGTAAATAAAGGACAGTATAATTTTAATAGCATCACTTATGATTATTATAGAGATGGTAATGTAGCGTTTGAAGCATTCAAAGCAGGAGAATTTGATTTCCGAATGGAAAATATATCCAAAAATTGGGCTACTGGTTATAACTTTCCTGCCCTAAAAGATGGTCGTATTGTAAAAGAAGAAATATACCATCAAATTCCTACAGGAATGCAGGGGTTTGTTATGAATTCCCGACTTAGCAAATTTTCTAACCCAAATGTACGTAAAGCACTAGGATATGCATTTGACTTTGAATGGACTAATAAGCAGCTTTTTTATAATGCTTACACAAGAACAGAAAGCTACTTCTCTAACTCTGACTATGCCCATACCAGACAAATAGGGGAGGGGGAACGTGCATTACTCAAGCCATTTCGTAATCAATTACCGGCAGAAGTATTTACTACAAAATATAACGCTCCCAAAACTAGTGGAAGTGGAAATGATCGTACCAACTTACGGATTGCCAAAAAACTTCTGCAAGAAGCTGGGTGGAAAATAACTAACGGCGAACTGATACACTCGGAAAGCGGTGAAAAAATGACGTTTGAATTTTTGCTAGCAAGCCCATCATTTGAACGTGTTGTAGGGCCATTTATCATGAACCTTAAAAAGCTTGGCATCAACGCAACCATGAGAACTGTAGATAGCGCCCAATATATAAAAAGAACTGAAGAGTTTGATTTTGATATTATTGTATCTAGTTTTGGTCAATCAAATTCACCAGGCAATGAGCAAAAAAACTACTGGCACTCTTCTACTGCCAACCAGAAAGGTAGCCGGAACCTTGCTGGTATATCTCACCCAGCCATTGATTCATTAGTAGATGCAGTTACAAATGCCAAAACACGTAAAGACCTCACAACAGCTACTCGCGCCTTAGATAGAGTGCTATGCTACGGATATTATGTCATTCCAAACTGGCATGTCCGCTCTTTCCGTATTTCCTATAATAGTCAATTAAAACACCCTGAATTATTACCTAAATATGACCTTGGATTTATGGGGTGGTGGATAGATAAAGCAAATAATACACCTGAAAATAAATAGTCAGAATATATTCAGAAACTAAAAATGTAGATATTATGTAACTATTATGTTAAACTACAGTGAAGATATGTCTTAAAATGACATGTGTATGTATATATAAGAAAATATAGAGAAGGAACATAAGCGCAATGGTAGCTGTATTATCCTCTGGAGATAACACCCAAGTAAAAAGCCTTGATGATCTATTTCAAGGCGCTAGTATTATGGGTGGAGATATTGATAAACTAGCAGGGAAGGGTGGCCTTGACTTAAATGGTGCACTGGAACAAGCTGGATTGGGTGCAAAAGGTGTATCTGGTGGCAGTGATGTTCAAGTATCTTCCAACGTTTCTCCATCGGCCAATGCTTCTTCTGTTGGAGCAGACTCCGCACGCATAGCACAAACAAGTGCGGCTTCGCAAGCACGATAAGTAATATATAAATATATAAATATCCGTAACTAAGAATGGCTCCTATATTGGGGCCATTTTTTGTAGTGAAATATCTTTTTATGCTTCCTCTGGATTCCTGAATAAATACCGTTATACTGCCTCAACTTAGTAGATTATACTGTTGGGAGAAAATAGATGACTGGGGTGTTGGATGAATTATCGCAATTTTCCTGCGTTGTTATGGCCGTTAATGATGCTTGCAATCACTATGTTTCCAATCAAGTACCATCATTTGCAGAAAAAGTTGAACGCCGAGCTCGTGAATTAGTAGACACTTACCTTGTTAGCTCTGATCCTAATATAAAAAATATTGTTAATGACCTCAATCAGGCATTAAGTAAGGATCGATCTAATGATATTAACGCTGAATCTCACTTGGTAGATGATATCAGAAATATCGTTAACATTATTGAATCCCGTAATATAGTCTTAACTTATCAAGCCGATAAACCGGATGCTTAAATATTATGTATAGTTATATACTTAAACGGCTGCTATTGATGATTCCTACCTTACTTGGAATTATGCTACTCAACTTTATTATTGTGCAAGCTGCCCCAGGTGGTCCTGTAGAACAAACTATTGCAAAAATTCGTGGTGTTGATGGCCATATGAGCCAACGGTTTACAGGGGGTGGTTCTGATATGGGGGCAGGGGGCCAAATACACCATACCAACTCTAATTCTACAGAAAGTAAATACCGTGGCGCTCAGGGCTTAGAGCCAGAAATAATTGCTGAAATTGAAAAAATGTATGGATTTGATAAGCCGGCCAGTGATCGTTTTTTAGATATGCTTGTGCGCTATGTTACATTTGATTTTGGTACTAGCTTTTTCCGAGACACTACTGTAGTTGACCTTATTATTGAAAAATTACCGGTCTCTATTTCATTGGGCCTATGGTCTACGTTGTTAGTCTACTTAATTTCTATTCCTCTTGGCATTCGTAAAGCCGTTAAAGAGGGGTCTGCATTTGACTTATGGAGTAGTATTGTAGTTATTATTGCCTACGCCATTCCCGGCTTCTTATTTGCTGTATTGCTAATTGTTTTATTTGCTGGAGGAAGTTATTGGGACATATTCCCGTTAAGAGGTCTTGTCTCAGATAATTGGCATGAACTGGGGTTATTTGGAAAGATGGTTGATTATTTCTGGCACATCGCTCTTCCTGTATTAGCCATGGTTCTAGGAGGTTTTGCTACCCTAACTATGCTCTGCAAAAATAGCTTCCTAGAAGAAATAAGAAAGCAATATGTTACAACAGCTCGTGCAAAAGGATGTAGCGAACATCGTGTACTATATGGTCATATATTTCGTAATGCCTTACTTATCGTAATTGCAGGCATGCCAGCGGCGTTTATTAGTATGTTATTTACAGGAGCAATGCTGATTGAGGTTATTTTCTCACTTGATGGCTTAGGCCTACTGGCATTTGAATCCGTTTTATCGAGAGACTACCCTGTAATGTTTGCTACACTCTATATTTTTTCATTAGCTGGACTGCTCGTGAATCTCATTGGTGATTTAACCTATGTTTGGGTAGACCCTCGTATTGACTTCGAAAAACGAGGAGTGTCATGATAAAACAATTATCTAAAAATGATAGCTCTTCTGTAATTAGCTATAAAAAATCCCCCAATATAAAATGGAGTAAGTTCAAGCAAAGTAAGCGGGGATATTGGTCATTATGGCTGTTCATGATATTGTTCATTATTACCTTATTTGCCGAATTTATTGCCAATGATAAACCAATATTAGTGCATTATAAGGGTGAACTTTATATGCCGGTATTACAGTTTTACCCTGAAACTACATTCGATGGCGACTTTGAAACAGAAGCTGATTACCGCGACCCTTATATTATTGATAAAATTACCGATGATGGGTGGATGGTATGGCCGATTATTCGCTATTCTTACGATACTATTAATTATAACTCCAATCGGCCTGCCCCTTCTTCTCCAGACAGTGATAACTGGCTAGGAACAGATGATCAGGGGAGGGACGTATTAGCACGTATTATTTATGGATTTAGAATATCAGTTCTATTTGGCTTAACATTAACTATTTTTAGCTCCATTATCGGCCTAATAGCGGGTGCTATACAAGGTTTCTTTGGTGGATGGATAGATTTATCCTTTCAACGATTTATCGAAATCTGGAGCAATCTACCGCAACTTTTCCTTATTATAATTCTTACCAGCTTTATTACTCCTAACTTTTGGTGGTTGCTAGCTGTAATGCTACTGACTAGTTGGATGGCATTAGTTGGTGTTGTACGCGCAGAATGCCTAAAGACTCGTAATATGGATTATGTAAAAGCAGCCCGTGCACTTGGTGTAAAAGAGCATACAATACTTTTCCGCCATGTTATTCCTAATAGTGTCGTCGCCACCTTAACCTTTATGCCTTTTATTTTGAATGGATCAGTAACAACACTGACAGCTTTAGATTTTATTGGATTTGGCTTACCACCTGGCTCACCATCACTAGGTGAATTGCTTGCTCAAGGTAAAAATAACCTCCATGCTCCATGGTTAGGTTTTTCTGGCTTTGTCGTGATAGCTCTAATGCTCAGCCTTCTTATTTTCATTGGAGAAGCTATACGTGATGCTTTTGATCCAAGAAAAAATTAAGTAGCCTCTGTATTATAATTATTTAATCAAGAAAAAAAACAGGAACACAAGTTTTTGAAGCATTGCTCAACCTGTAAAAGCTTTCTGTAGCCCAATATTGTCTGGCACAATTATTTGCATTATCATAAGTTCTTAACTTCCCACCATCTGCAATACCGTCATCCATTTTTTTATCTAATGCACGTGTATCAAACGAACCAAGCCTGCCAGTTATAAGGCTTGGTGATCGTATATCAGCAAAAATAAGTGTATTACCTGTTAAGCCATACATGCTAGATTCTCTAAAAATGAATCCTGTCTTGGGTAGAGAACCTTTAGGACCACTCTCTCCCATACGCCATGGGGGAGCAGGGCTAAAGAAGTTACCTACATATGAACCTTTTACCATTTTTGCAAGGCTAAGATGTTCCCATGCACGAAAACATTCGAACCAATCAGAAGTCAGACGACCGTTACCATTTCCATTACAATTATTACCACCGCTGTAATTTTGACATGATGGCCAGTAACTTCTAGCATTTGAAATATCACCCGGTAACATTCCATATTTGTCATTAAACTGCTGAATTGCCATGGTATAGTCATTAACATCTGAAATAATCTTACGCATTTTGGTTTGCCAGATCATCTCTTTACCAACCAAAACTCCGCCAATAATTAGTCCAATCACAACTAAAACAATAGACATTTCAATAAGTGTGAAGCCTTCTTTTTTAAACATAAAATATTTCCGTTTTCATATTTTGTTAAGAAATACCACACTAAATGATAACAAATATACATTGATTTATATAAGAAAATTACGCAATTAAGAATTAAAAGGTCAACTAAATTGTTCTAATCATCTATATTTCTTTAGCTATTTAAAATACCTATTCAGCTTCTATTTTATCCAGTGAAACACCTTTATATTGTCCTGTTAGGGACTCAAGGAATTCTGTTATAGATTTGGCTTCACTGTCACTCAATTCTTCACCTAACTGATATTTAGCCATAATGCTTACAGCCTGTTGCAAAGTTTTCACCTGTCCATCATGAAAATAAGGTGCTGTAACCGCTATATTACGTAGCATAGGCACTTTAAATGTATATTTGTCATATTCATCTTTTGTAACATTAAATCTGCCAAAATCAGCTTCTGTAATATTACCACGATCAATGAAATAATCCTCACTCATCGCTTGATAGCTAGCGCCCCCCAAATATGGACCATCATGACAAGAAACACAGCCCTTATCCTTAAATAGCTCATACCCCTTGAGCGCTTGGGCACTTATTGCATTTTTATCTCCACGCAAATATTTATCAAATGGAGAGTCAGGAGTAATCAATGTACGCTCAAATTCAGCAATTGCATCAGCAGCATTTTCTTTTGTGATTGCACCACCATAAACTAAACCAAATGCAGCTTTATATTCCTCATTATTATTTAGTTTATTAATAACATTAGTCCAATTTTCACCCATTTCTTTTGGGTTTTCTACAGGACCTAATGCTTGTTCTGCTAAATTATTAGCACGACCGTCCCAAAATTGAACAAAGTTATGTTCAGAATTATATATCGTTGGTGAATTTATCGGACCTTTTTGACCTCCTACACCTATGGATACCGCTGTTTGATCAGTTCCACCTTTTGCTAAATCATGACAACTAGCACATGATATGGTGCCATCAACGGATAATAATGGGTCATTAAAAAGCTTTTTTCCTAGCTTCGCTTTATCATGATTTATCTCTACTGTGCTTGGTAAAGGTATAATACCATACTCCTCAGCATCATTGGCTAAAGCTGACCCTGAAAATAATATCGTGGCAATACCTGCCAAAACTGTAGTATTTTTCATTGCTATTATTCCCCCCTATCTGACTGCACTCGTTGAATCTAGCCACAAATTATTCAATGGTTTTGCAAAAATACTTATAGATGGCCCTTGTTTAATAGAACCATCCATAAGTATTCATTAATATACTAAGCCGCAGCTTTATTTAAGTCAATCGCTTCTACAAGACCTCGGACTGCAGAAACTGACTTATCAAACCCTGACCTAGCTTCAGATGATAGCTCAACTTCTATTATTTTTTCTACTCCATCTGCACCAATAATCACTGGAACACCAACATAAAGATCATCAACCCCATATTCCCCTTGAAGATACGCAGCACATGGAAGAACACGACGTTTATCTTTTAAATATGACTCAGCCATTGCGATAGCTGCAGAAGCAGGCGCATAAAACGCTGATCCGGTTTTTAATAGACCAACAATTTCGGCACCACCGTCACGTGTTCTCTGAACAATAGAATCTAGTTTTTCTTGAGTAGTCCAACCCATTTTTACCAAGTCAGGAAGAGGTATACCAGCAACCGTAGAATAATTTACAAGGGGAACCATTGTATCCCCATGGCCACCTAGTACAAATGCTGTAATATCCTCAACTGATACGTTAAATTCTTCAGATAGGAAATAACGGAACCTTGCAGAATCCAGTACCCCTGCCATTCCTACTACTTTATTAGGGGCAAATCCTGTTACTTCCTTCATAACCCAAACCATTGCATCTAATGGGTTAGTAATTACAATTACAAATGCATCTGGAGCATTTTCTTTAATTCCTTGCCCTACACTTGTAGTAATTTTTGTATTAATTGCAACCAAGTCGTCACGACTCATACCTGGTTTGCGTGGGATTCCTGCGGTAACAATAACCACATCCGCACCAGCAATATCACTATAGTCTTGAGTACCGCTGATCACAGCATCAAAACCTTCAATCGGTGCACTTTCTGCTAAATCCAAACTTTTTCCCTGAGGCATACCCTCCGTAATATCTACCATAACAATATCACCTAGCTCTTTTAATCCAGCCAAATGCGCTAAGGTCCCACCAATATTTCCTGCACCTACTAGCGCAATTTTATTACGTTTTGCCATGTAAAATCTCCTGTTATTTATGATATAATTTTATAGTTTTGTAATTACTGCTTATCATTTTTAAAATGATAGCCTTGCCCCATATTTCCTGTTGTTATTTATAACCAGTTCAGTAAATAAAGAAAGAACTAAAAAAAGACCTCACAATCATTCACTGTGAAGTCTTTTTTATAAATATTACAATAGGCAGACCAAAAAATTATGGTTGCTAATATATTAATTTAACTATTCATATTCTGGAAAAAATCAGTATTAGTTTTAGTTCCCTTCATTTTTCCAAGAATGAATTCCATTGCATCAACAGTATTCATAGAGGAAATAATTTTACGCAACACCCACATTTTCTGCATTTCGCCTTCATTATAAAGCTGCTCTTCATGACGTGTACCTGATCTAATCACATCAATTGCTGGAAATACACGTTTGTCTGATAATTTACGATCCAAAATTAATTCACTGTTACCAGTCCCTTTAAATTCTTCAAAAATTACCTCATCCATCCGCGATCCAGTATCAACTAGTGCCGTAGCAATGATAGTCAATGATCCACCATTTTCAATATTTCTAGCTGCACCAAAGAAACGTTTAGGACGTTGTAGAGCGTTAGCATCCACACCACCAGTTAATACCTTTCCTGAAGATGGAACTACTGCATTATAAGCACGAGCTAAACGAGTAATTGAATCTAAAAGGATGACAACATCTTTCCCATGCTCTACTAAGCGACGTGCTTTCTCAATCAACATATCAGCTAACTGAACATGACGAGAAGGCGGTTCATCAAATGTTGAACTTACCACTTCACCTCTTACAGAACGTTGCATGTCCGTCACTTCCTCTGGACGCTCATCAATTAGCAACACCATCAATTCCACTTCAGGATGATTAGCAGTAATAGATTTAGCGATAGCTTGTAAAAGAATGGTTTTACCAGTTCTTGGTGGTGCAACAATAAGAGATCTTTGCCCCTTACCAATTGGCGCAACAAGGTCAATCACCCGTGAACTAGTATTACTTTTATCCGTTGGATTTGGTTGCTCCATTATAAGGCGCTGATCAGGATAAAGTGGTGTTAAATTATCAAAATTTATTTTATTTCTAGCACGTTCTACAGTGTCACCATTTATGGTGTCTACTTTGGTCAAAGCAAAATAACGCTCTCCACTCTTAGGAGAACGAACCTCACCTGCAATACAGTCACCAGTTCGCAAAGAAAAACGACGGATCTGATTTGGGGAAACATAAATATCATCTGGTCCTGCACGGTAATTAGCATCCGTTGAACGCAAAAACCCAAAACCATCTTGAAGTACTTCTAAAACCCCTTCTGCAACAATTGTACCATCATTAACAGAGGCCATTTTTTTCAATAATGTAAATACCAACTCTTGCTTTAGCATAGAGCCAGGATTCTCAACATTAACTTCTTTTGCAAGTGCAACTAATTCTGATGGGGACTTCCTCTTTAAATCACAAATATATAAAGTATCTGCATCTTTCTGAGCACGAAATTCATTCTTTTTATCTTCTGCCGCAGAATTAACTTTATCTTGTTGTGCTTTTTTATCTTCTACTGAAGTATCTAGTTTAACTTCAGGTTTTTTCTTCAGTGTTAACTCTTTTCTAGGAGATAATTTTAAACGCTCAGGCGTTTCAGTAGTGGTTTTTTTATCCTCAACTTCTGTTTTCTTATCTACAGCTTCTGCTGCTGTAGTTTTAGCTACTTTTTTTCTAGCTACTGGTGAGGTTTCTTGTTTTTTAGGTTCAGATGTGGTCATAAGCAAGATTCAGATTCGTTGTGATAAATTTTTGAAATAGAAAGAAAGAAGCGTTACAACACTTTAAATGTGATCAAAATAAATTCAGACGTTAGTTTAAATCAGATATTCATTGAAAGAATGTAACGAATTAACATGAGGAGATGTTCCTCTCTTATAATTGATACCTTATATCATAAACACTGTCAAACTTTTTGTTACCATAACATATTTCTAATATATGATATTAGAATGGCTTTAATACAACCAAAATAACAATACCAATCATCAACAATGCTGGAAATTCATTCAGCCAACGATAGAATTTTTCACTATGTGTATTCTCATCATTTGCAAATTTTCTACGGTACCTAGCTAACATTGCATGAGAAATCTGCATAGCTACTAACAATCCTAGTTTAGCATGAAACCACCCCATCGCCCATGGATCTGTAATTTTCATTAATAATATACCAAAAATCCATGCCAATATCATTGCAGGATTAATAATAAAGCGTAGTAGTTTACGTTCCATAACTTTAAACAGTTCTGAAGCTTCAGATCCTACTTTTACACGACAATGATATACATATAAACGAGGAAGATATAACATACCTGCCATCCATGCCATTACAGCAATTAAATGTAGTGCTTTAATTAGCAGATAGTAATCCTTAAGAAATTCCATAATATCACCCTAATTTGTACACATAAATAATTGTCTTACCTTGTCTATAAATTAACTATTAACAAAATAAAACTTATTTCTACTATTCTTTTTTACAATTTACGCATGGCCCTTTTTGCTCACCATAATTTTTATCTTCGTTTTTATTACTTAAATGATGAGGACATTGACTAAATTTGTCAGGGCATTTTGTTTGGTAATGTATATTTTCTTTACTATTAAAGCTCAGGTGATCTTCCTGAGAATTATCATTTTTAAATAAGCTTAATGATAGTTGTTTTAATCCCTTAATAAAGTGGTGGTTAGTTGCTACGGCTGGTACTCTATAATAGTATTCACAACCATGTTGTTGAGCTAAATTTTTGTATTCTATATCTAACTCTACTAATGTTTCTGAATGCTCTGATACAAATGCTATTGGGACTATAATAATAGGTACTTTTTCTTCTGCAGCTTTAATGATTAACTCTTCAGTTGAAGGACCAATCCACTCCAATGGACCAACTCTACTCTGATAGCATATAGAAAAATCTAACGCCTCATCATTTATAAGTATCTTCAACTTATCAATAACAGCATTTGTTGTTTGCTCTATTTGCCATTGGTAAGGGTCACCACCATCTATTATTTTTTTAGGAAGTCCATGAGCTGAAAATAAAATACGCGGTTTTCCATGCTGACTGGCCTGAGAATAAACAGGAATAGTAAGCTCAGCACAAGCATCAACAAAACCATTTAATGTCGGATAACAGTACACCACCTTGGTGTTTATATCCATTTTTATAGCATCGGCACAACGCTTCCACTCTTCTATAGATGAATTTGATGTAGTGGTTGAGAACTGAGGATACAAGGGCATTAAATGTACTTCATCTGGACCCCATTCATGAACTTGAGCAACTGTATCTTTAGTAAAAGGGTGCCAGTAACGCATCGCAATAAAACACCTAAACTCAATACCAGATTTGCCCTCATCAGATAAAGTTAGTTCTTTATATAAAGCGCTTGCTTGTTCTTCCGTATAAGAAAGAATTGGTGATCTACCACCCATCTTTTTATAAATTTTTTTAGCTGACTTATTTCTTCTAGTAGAGATAAGTTTTGCTAAAAAATATCGAATTATAGTTGGTGCATCTATAATTGCTGGATCATTAAAAAGATTGAATAAGAACGGCTTTACAGCCTTAAGACTATCTGGTCCACCAAGATTAAACAGAACAATTGCTACTTTTTTTGCCATAGTACAATGCCAATTGATTAATTAACCACGAACTGTCTTTATTAAAGCTTGCACATGTTCTATGGGTGTGTGCGGCACTATACCATGACCAAGATTAAAAATAAATGGTCCGTCACCCAGTATAGATATTATCCTCTTTGCCTCTTTTACAGCCATATTTTTATCACTAGCTAATAAAAGAGGGTCCATATTACCTTGAACACAAACATGTGGTTGCAGCTTATCTGCAGCAAATTTTAACGGAACGCTATAATCAATCCCCACACCATCAATACCTGTTTTATGAATAAATTGTTCGTAACGAAGACCAGCTCCTTTTGGAAAGCCTATTATAGGAATATTTGGATATTTTTCTTTTACGCCAGATACAATTTTTGCTATTGGCTCAATACACCATTTTTCAAATGATCCATCATCTGCCAAAACTGCAGCCCAACTGTCAAAAATTTGTAAGACTTGGGCTCCTGCTTCCACCTGTGCACATAGATAGGTTATAGTACTATCAACTAATATGTTTATTAATCGCTCGAACAATACTGGGTTGTTATATGCTAATGTTTTTACTTCCGCAAACTGCTTACTACCACCACCTTCAACCATATAGGTTGCAACAGTCCAGGGTGCACCTGCAAAGCCTACTAAAGCTGTTTTCTCTGGTAGTTCTTTTTTTGTTTTGCGTAAGGCTTCAAAAACAGGTTCAAGATGAGGTAAGATATTATCTATTTTTAACTTATCAATTCTCTCATCAGAGGTTATTTTTTCTAAAACAGGCCCTTCTCCATTGATATAATCTAATCCTACTCCCATTGCGTGAGGTATTACCAGTATATCTGAAAAGATAATTGCAGCATCAAAGTTAAACCGCCTTATTGGCTGTAAGGTTACTTCGCTTGCTAAGCTAGGGCTATAGCACATGTTTAAAAAACCACCTGCATCTTTGCGTATCTGCCTATATTCGCTAAGATATCTACCAGCTTGACGCATTAACCAAATTGGTGGTGTTTCATTGCTATTTCCAGCTAGTGCATGAAGAATAGGTATCTTGGCAGTGTCTGTGTTTGTTTGCTGTTCTGTTATCATAAACTACCTTTGTGCCTATTCTGTATTTTATCTAGTTTGAGCTTATCGTTGTATGGGATGGCATCATAGTCATCATTAGGCTTTATGTCTGCTTGAAAATAACAATTTATATTCCAAAAAACATACCTACTTAAAAACAATAATATATTAAAATATTTTTTTTAGGTTTTAGTTAGTAGTTAATTATTCCTGTGGATAACGGGGATACAAAATAATCCATAGTTTTATCCACAAGGATAATAGTTAAAATAAACTAGGGTTCAAAAAATGATATAAAACACTGATAGTAATGTAATATATCTTTTGAGCTTATTTTTAGCATTAATCACTTATGTCAAACTGCTAATACCCAATTACCTATGGGGATAAACGTTATGAACATAGGGATTAATAATGAAAAAAATGAATAAATATAGTGATAACTACTAGTGTTTTCCTCAGGTGTAAAAATACCACATAATTGCTCTATGGTTATACATATAGTTTTCATATGTTATACCTACATGGTGTGTATAAATGATATATAGGTATATATTTCTATATGTTAACTCTAATGATATAAGTGTATATCTTATATATACTAAAGGGTATAATTGCAGTTATTAACTATTATTGTAGTGATATTTATCAAAAATCAGAAAAGCTGGTATCACTAACAATGCTATGATAAACAGAAAAAATAGCAAAAATACGTTTCATAAGGGGCAAAACAATGGATGAACCATTTCATCTACATATGGTATCGGATTCTACTGGTGAGACGGTTAGTTCAGTTGTTAGATCCGTTATGTCGCAGTTTGAAAAAGTTGAGATGGAAGAGCATAGTTGGACTTTAGTAAGAACACGCGGTCAAATGGAACGGGTATTAGAAGGGATTCGTATGTATCCTGGAATTGTGATGTACACTATTATTGATTTAGAACTTCAGGATGCTTTGCGTCATACATGTGAGGATATGGATATTCCTTGCGTACCTCTTCTTGCTAGACCAATGCGAGAGATGAGTAAATTTTTAGGAATTAAGGCAAGGGAAGCCCCAGGAAGACAGCACGAGTTAGATGAAGAGTATTTTGCTAGAGTGGATGCTATTAATTACACATTAGCTCATGATGACGGTCAGCATTATGATGATTTAGAAAAAGCTGACATAATTCTTGTTGGAGTATCAAGAACTAGTAAAACTCCAACAAGTGTTTACCTTTCATATCGTGGATTAAATGTAGCTAATGTACCATTTGTATCAGGGTGCCCGTTACCAGATAGCTTACATCATGTACAACGACCATTTGTAGTAGGTCTGGTAATTTCTCCAGATAGATTATTACAAATTAGAAAAAGTAGATTACTTTCTTTGCATGAAGATAGAGAAACACCTTATGTAGATTTAGACGAAATAAAAGCAGAAGTATTAGAAGCTCGTCGTTTTTTTAATAAAAAAGGATGGCCTGTTCTTGATGTTACTAGAAAATCAGTAGAAGAAAGTGCTGCTACAATTATGCAGCATTACCTAAAATATAAGGAAGAAAGGAAAAATAATGGCCGATAACACGGAGCTATCAGGGAAAATTAAAGCTGGGGTTATAGGATCACCTATTGCGCACTCCTTATCGCCATTTATTCATAATTATTGGTTGGATAAATATGGCATCAATGGTCAATATGATGCCATTGAAGTGAAGACAGAAGACCTCTTATCATTTTTTAAGAATATGGTTAAAAATGGCTATAGCGGTGTAAATGTTACCTTACCACATAAAGAGACTATGCTTACTTTACTACAAAATTGTGATCCATTTGCAAAATTCATCGGTGCAGTAAATACGGTCATTTTTCGTGAGGAAGGCCTTATTGGTACTAATACCGATTTTTTAGGTTTTGCTCGCAATCTTAAGGAATCAGCTCCTGAATTTGATTTTACAAAGGGTAAAGCAGTAGTGATTGGTGCAGGCGGTGCAGCACGGGCAGTAGTTTTTGCTTTAGCATCAATGGGTGTTCCTGAAATTATCATTACCAATCGTACAAAAGATAAGGCAGAAACAATCTGCAACCAATTAATAGAAAGTGTAGATTTGCCGAAAGATAAAATTTTATCAATAGAATGGGAAAAAAGAGACCATGCTCTAAAGGATGCAAATCTAGTCGTTAATACTACATCTTTAGGGATGGTAAAGCAGCCTGCATTGGAATTGGATTTATCACAGCTTCCTGTTTCATCTTTGGTTACAGATATTGTATATAATCCTTTAGAAACTGATCTACTACGTCATGCAAAAGATAGAGGAAATATTACTGTTGACGGTTTAGGGATGTTATTGCATCAAGCAGTTCCTGGTTTTGAGGCATGGTTTGGTAAAAAGCCTGAAGTAACTACTGAATTAAGAGATTATATTATTTCAGTGTTGTTAGAAAAAAATCAGGTAAAGTCTAAATAGTTAGATTGCATTACTATATAATCCTATGGAGTGACAACGTTATATGCTTACCATTGGATTAACTGGTTCTATTGGAATGGGAAAAAGCACGGCTGTAAAACAATTGCGGAGGATGCGTATTCCCGTGTTTGATGCAGATAAAGCCGTACATAAACTGTTATCATACAAAGGTAAGGCTGTTGATGATGTTTTAGCGTTTTGCCCATCATCAAAGTCAGAGAGTGGTCACTATATTGATCGTGTTAAGCTAGGGAAATATGTCTTTTTTTATCAAGAAAGGCTACAACAGCTTGAGCGAATATTACATCCATTAGTTTGGGAAGAAAGGGATCAATTCTTAGCAAAAAATTACCGCTATCGTTCTGAATTAGTTGTATTGGATATACCGCTATTATTCGAAACAGGAAATGACTATATATGCGATAAGGTAATTGTTATTTCTGCACCAAAATATATCCAACAACAAAGAGTGATACGCCGTAATAATTTTAATAAAGAATTATTTGATAAGGTCGAATCTTTTCAACTACCAGATTTAGAAAAAAGAAAGCTAGCTGATTTTGTAGTGTATAGTGGTTTAACAAAAGGCCATTCTGTTAGGCAACTAAATAGTATTATCACGGACTTGATGAAAAAATAATATGAAGCTCAAAGCACTGGTTTTTATAATATTTTCTGTAGTAATAATTGGTTATGGAGCTACGAAATATTTTCCTTATAAATTTAATGTTTTTGCTGCAGATCTAACAGTAATAAAAAGCAATGCTACTCCTTCTATTGAATCTGATCTTAATGAAAAGGGACTTATATTAGGTAGCCCAATATTCATACGTATATTTAAAGAATCAAGCGAGTTAGAGGTTTGGATAAAGAGGGATAAACAATTTACCCTATTTAAAACCTATCCCATTTGTGCATATTCTGGTGAATTAGGACCTAAATTAAAGGAAGGGGATGGTCAATCTCCTGAAGGTTTTTATTTTGTAAAACCATCTCATATGAATCCTAATAGTAATTTTCATTTATCATTCAATTTAGGTTTTCCTAATACCTATGATAGGATGCATGGTAGAACAGGAAGTTTTCTTATGGTTCATGGAAATTGTGTATCAATAGGTTGTTATGCGATGACAGATAAAGGTATCGAAGAAATTTATTTGATAGCAGATGCAGCATTACAAAATAGACAACCATTTTTTAGAGTACATAGTTTTCCTTTTCGTATGACAAAAAGTAATATGGAACAACATAGAAGCAATAAGTGGTATCCGTTTTGGCAGAATCTAAAGCAAGGCTATGACTTTTTTGAAAATAAAAAAATACCTCCTAATGTAGATGTTGAGGGTAAGCATTATATATTTAGTGATGATGTAGAAAATAGGTAGTTATTATGACTGTAATGGAACGTGAAATTTCATTGGATACTGAGACAACTGGTTTTAAACCGCAAGAAGGTCATAGGCTAGTTGAGATAGGTTGTGTTGAAATGATTAATAGAGTAGCAACAGGCAATAATTTTCATGTTTATATTAACCCAAAACGAGATATGCCTATAGAAGCGTTTAATGTTCATGGTTTAAGTGAACAATTTCTATCGGATAAACCATTATTCAAAGATGTTGCTGATGATTTCCTAAAATTTATTGGTAACGATAAGTTAGTTATTCATAATGCAGATTTTGATATTAGATTTTTAAATGCTGAACTAACTTGGGTAAAAAAGAGAGAAATAAAACCCTCTCAAGTTTTTTGTACTCTCAAATATGCACGTAAAAAATTTCCAGGATCACCGGCAACGTTGGACGCCTTGTGCAAACGTTTTGGTATTGATAATTCAGAGAGAACTTTGCATGGTGCATTATTAGATGCAGAGCTATTAGCTGAAATGTATTTGGAACTGATGGGGGGAAGTCAGGTCTCGCTATCCCTAGATAAAAGTAATAACGCATCTGAAAAAAGTGATGATGTAAATGAAAATATTACCAGTTTATTGAAACGCATTAGTAAGAATGAAAAGCGTGAACCAAGAGATTTTCCAGCATCAGATCAGGAGTTGGAAGAACACCATAAATTTGTTACGAATCAGATAAAATCCTCATTATGGCAGCATGATAATAGTAAATAGAGGAAGATAGCCAGATGATCGTCTGTAAACATTAGAAATTCTTGTTCTATTTTATAGTATTTATATAAGTATACGATATTATTTGATCAGAACGTAAAAAGGCCGCTTTTTAAAAAGCGACCTTTTTTGCTACAAAATAAGAGCTAATTTTTACGCAGATTCTGTTTTATCTTCTGATTCTTCTTTTGCCTTGATTGCAGCAGCTCGTTTTCCAGCATATAGGCGGCTAAAATCAATAGGATCTAACAACAGTGCTGGAAAACCGCCATCACGTGTAGTTTCACTGATAATGTTACGAGCATAAGGGAATAACAAACCTGGGCAATAGACTAGTAGCATAGGCTCTAGTTCTTTTTCTGGAATATTATCCAGCATAAATAGCCCAGCGTAAGATAATTCAATAATGAATAATGTTTCATCGCTACGTTTTGTCTCAGCACTAATATCAAGAACTACCTCATATAGCTTTTCTCCTACAGGGCGTGCTTTAACATCCACATTAATACCAAATTTTGGATCAGAATCTTGTTGTGGCAATAAACTTGCTGGGGCTTTTGGATTTTCAAAAGATAAGTCACGTATATATTGTGCATTTACGGAAATTTGACGTTCCGGTGCTTTGGATGTGTCATCATTTGCTTTTGTATCAGTTGTTTTATTATCTGTCATTTGCTTCTCACATAAGGTGCAGTTTCGTTTTGTTGCTATTTTTTTTGTTGTAGTTAATAGCTAAGTGACCGTCTGTAACATAGGAGGTAGCAATAGGCAAGCCATTGCCAACATCGGATAAAATTAATAGTTATAAAATAGATAAGATTAAAAGGCATCTTAGTTTTTCTTGACAAAGAACAGTGATAGCTCTAGTTTCCAAGCATATTTCCCTTCAAATTTTTCAGTTATCTAAAAAGAGGCCCTCATGAACTTGCCCCTTATGCCTAAGGCAACGGCCATATGGCTTGTTGAAAACACTACACTTACCTTTGATCAAATTGCTGATTTTTGTGGCATGCACCCTTTAGAAGTACAGGGTATTGCTGATGGTGATGTTGCAGGTAGTGTTATTGGTATTAATCCAATAACAAAAGGTATGTTAACACAGGCCCAGCTTGACCAAGCTCAAGAAGACTCTGCTGTTCGTTTGCGTTTGAAAAATGATTATAATGAATATCTAGAAACGCAGAAAAAGAAAAGTAAGCGCTATACTCCAGTGGCACGTCGTCAAGATAAACCAGATGCTATTGCATGGTTAGTAAAAAGCCATCCTTATGTTACTGATGCTCAAATTTCTCGACTGATTGGTACAACCAAAAATACTATTTCAGCTATTCGTAATAAAGAGCACTGGAATATGCAAAATATCCGTCCTCGTGACCCTGTTTTATTAGGCCTTTGCACTCAATCTGATTTGATGGCGGCAATTGATAAGTCTAAACCTGCAGATCATAAAGATAGTGATTCAGGAAAAGAAGATATCGTAGCTGAAGGTTAAATATCTTTTCTACTAGTAACTATAAAATAAAAAAGCCTCTGAAATATTCAGGGGCTTTTTTATTGTGTTATATCAGTATAATTATGCCACGTGGTTTGTTACATTATCGCGTATGTTAAGAGAGGATGATACGGTAAAATCAGCTTCTGTTTTAGCTTTTATCTCATCAACACTGCTATCTGGTGCGTGCTCGCTTAATATCATACCTTGTGGTGTTATATCCATTACAGCTAATTCAGTAATAACCCTATCAACTACGCTTTTACCTGTTAGTGGTAATGCGCATTGCTTTAAAATTTTAGGGCTACCATCTTTTGCTGTGTGGGTTTGTAGTACAACCACACGCTTTACTCCTGCTACTAGATCCATTGCTCCACCAGGTCCTTTTACCATTTTTCCTGGTATCATCCAATTTGCTAGATCGCCATCTTGTGATACTTCCAGTGCTCCTAGGATTGAAAGGTCAATATGACCACCTCTAATCATGCCAAATGATGTAGCACTATCAAAAAAACTTGAATCAGGTAATGCAGAGATTGTTTGCTTTCCAGCATTTATCAGGTCAGGGTCTACGTCATAATCGGTAGGGAAGGGGCCCATTCCCAGCATTCCATTTTCGCTTTGTAAAGTAACATGAACATCTTCAGGAATATAATTTGCTACTAGTGTAGGCATGCCAATGCCTAAATTAACATAGCATCCATCAAAAAATTCACGGGCTGCAATTTTACACATTTCTTCTTTAGTCCATGGCATGGTTTTTTCTCCCTGCTGGTTGAATATAAGGCTTTAAAATATATCTTCTTAGATATCGTAATAACAAAATAGCCCCGCTTAACATGGCTATTATTTGGTATTTACCGTAATCACTTTCATTACGTAACAGAAGTGCAATGCAGACTAAGAGGATCATACATATGATTGTAGTAGACACCGATATTATTCGTGTAGTTAAAGGCGGATTATTCATTTACGCCGCCTCACTAGTCGTGCGTTGTTCAATACGTTTTTCGTATGCATTGCCTTGAAATAGACGTTGGACAAAAACTCCAGGTGTATGAACTTCATCTGGATCAAATGTACCAGCAGGAACAATCTCTTCTACCTCTGCGACAGTAGTTTTTGCAGCAGTTGCCATCATGGGGTTAAAGTTACGTGCTGTTTTACGGTATATTAAATTTCCAGATGTATCAGCTTTCCAAGCTTTTACGATGGCTAGGTCTGCAACTAGCCCCGTTTCCATAACGTAATGCTCGCCGTTAAATTCACGTGTTTCTTTATTTTCTGCAAGGGTAGTGCCATATCCTGTTTTGGTATAAAAGGCAGGAATACCAGCACCCCCAGCACGAATACGCTCCGCCAGAGTTCCTTGAGGGTTTAATTCTAGCTCTAACTCACCATCTAGAAACTGCTTTTCAAATATAGCATTTTCACCAACATAAGATGAAATCATCTTCTTAATTTGTCTGGTTTGTAACATTATTCCGAGTCCGAAATCATTTATTCCGCAATTATTAGAAATTATAGTTAAGCCATTTACATTACTATCACGAATCGCTGTGATGCAATGTTCAGGAATGCCACATAGGCCAAACCCACCAGCCATGATGGTCATATCGTGATGTAATAAGCCATTTAAGGCTGTAGGGGCATCTGAATAAATTTTCTGCATATTAACTTTCTCCAAAAACACTATAGCTCTCTATTTGCTAGCGCATACTAATCAAAAAGAAAAGCAAAAGATTGGCAAATGATAGGTCTGACGTTACAATAGCGCGTAAATATAGATATGAGTGTGTATATTTAAGTATTTTTATCTTAATTATGATCTTTAACCTAGACTCTTGGTAATTGAATAAAGATATAAAGCTTTATATCTAGACATATAAATTAATAACAGTGAGAGGTAAGTGAGTGCAAAATTGGTGTCAAAAAATATTGGTAGCATTAGTTCTGTTTTTTGGAATAATAGTGCCTCATACTTCGCAGGCTGCAGCCCCTTTAATTGATGAAGGCCTTATATATTATTTACACGGGCAATATCCTGATTTAGAAGAACAGAATGATCGTGTGATTCGCTATTTAGCTCCTAATTTTATTGAAGCATATAATTTCTTTGATGCCTCAGAAGGGGAGCTTGATAATCTATTAAGAAAATTTTTGATAGTAGCCATAGCAGATAAGTCAGTTCAATTAGAATATGAAAAACTATTGAATATAGATAATCCACAAAGTTACACATCTCTATTAGGAAAAACAAAAACACGTAGTGCAAGAGCAATTTCAAAAACATATAAAATGCAAAAAGATGCAAAAAAAGAAAATCACTACCATGTTCAGGTAGAATATAGAGTAACAGAAGAAGATCATTTAGCTGGAATCACAGTAACTTCACGCCATCACGCGAAGATGGCAGTAGAATATCGCTCCGAAGCAAGTGATATTAGTGACTATGCGTTTTTTAGAGTGATATCATTTGAAACTAAAGAAGTTAAATAGCTGTAATATAAAATAAAAGGAATAATAATGTTCTCTTGGTTTAAGCAACTGATGCATATGTTGCGTGGCGGAGCTTCGAAAAGTGAAATTACGCTTGGTATTTGGTTTGGACTTGCAGCAGGAATAATTCCTGGGGTTAACTTAACCGTTATATTGTTTATTTTTTTGCTATTTATACTTAATGCAAACGGCATTATTGCAGGACTTTTTTACGCATTGGGTAAGGCCCTATGTTTACTTCTTGCTCCTTTGACATTTCAATTAGGGTATTTTCTAATACATTCTTTGGGGTTGGAGGGGGTAATCCGCCTTTTTGCTGATACGCCTATATTAGCATTATTTAATTTACATATTTATAGCGTATTAGGTGGCCTGATATTAGCTCTTATTTTTGGAACTATAATTGCGCTATGGATAGCAAAATTGTTAGTTGTGTTGCGAATAAAGGCTGTTACTAAGAAAGAGTCTAGTGAAGCTATTTCTCGATGGAATGATAAAAAGTGGGTTCGTTTATGTGTGAATTTAGTTTTTGGAAAATCATTATTACATAGTGAGTTAGTTCATAAAAAAGCAATAAGGAAAGGAAGAGTGGTGCTGGTGCTTACGCTTGTTGCTATGATTTCTCTTATTCAGCTGATATTTCTAGATGGGGTTATAAAAAAATCTACCATTTATGCTTTAGAAAAAATAACATCTACATCAGTTAATATTGAATCTGTATCGGTTTCTTTACTACAGGGTGTAATAACTTTTAATGGTGTAGAAGCTGTTTCAAAGAAAGACCCTAAAATAAATGCAGTACAGGCACAAACAGTACAGGCTCAAATTAGTATTATAGATTTGTTAGCTAGACGTGTAATACTGGATAATATTACTGCGCAAGGGGTTAAAATTAATGAACCGCGCGATAAGGCGTTTGCAAAAAATAATGTTAAAGATAAAAAAACCAAAGGTGGCTGGTTAGATAAACTTAATGTTGATACATTAAAAAATTTGGTTGGCCAAGCTGGAGAAATAAAAGATATTGCGAAGAATTTACAAAATATTTCAGAAAAGTTTAAAAAGGATGAAGCTGCTGTTGCAAAGGATGCTGCTGGTCGTAAAGAGCAGTTGGATGAAAAACGCCGATTAGAAGGCTATTTAACCTTATCGGCACAGGAATATTTGAGAAAGCATCCTGCATGGGTTGTGAAGGAAGCACGGTTTGAGAATATTTATGTGAATGACGATATTGCAGTTAATGTACAATTAAATGATATATCAAGCCACCCATCGCTATATGGATCATCACCTGTTGTAGATGTATCTCTTAATGAGTCCGGAAAAAAGGCCTCAAAAGATACCGTAAAGGGAGCCATTAACCGATTGTTTTAGCATTGATTGGTTAAGTGTTTTTATAATATGGTTGGTGTAGGGTCTGATCCATCTTCGGGAGGATTAGTTTTATTACTACTTTCCTCAACAGATATATTCTGCTGTTGTTCTTGAGGAGGGGGAGTTTCAGTTTTTTGTATTGCTTCAGGTGCTACTTCCCCTGTCGGTGCTGGTAGTGTTGATTCCGGTAAAGGTACCGATGCCGGTGCTTGGCTAGTATCCGCAGCTTGTTGTTGGTTGGTATCATTAACGCCATAACGGCGTAGTGTTAGGTCCGCTAATTTTATTTTAGTAACATCACTGATAAAAATAATAACGGAGTTCATTTCCTGTAAACGGGCAGGAAGACAGTTCTGTTGCCAAGCGTTTTCTCCAGAAATTACTTCACTTAAACAACGCTGATTGCCATCAATACAGGCCTCTTTTATTGAAGAAAAATTCTGCAATAAATCATGAGATAGTCCTTTTTGTATGATATCAGGAAATAACTTCTGGGCTGTTTTATTAGCTTGCAACACATACCCTTCAGGAGTTACTTCAATAATAGCGTCAGTACTATTTTGATAGATAAACTCCATTTTTTCTAATGATTCTTTTGTTTCTGATAACTCAGTTGTTTGAGTTTGAAGCGTTGCAGTGATTTGGTTAATAGAACTGCTTATATTCTCAATATCAATAGTTCCTGAAACAGGTAATTCTTTTCCAATATTGCCTTGAGCAATATCTTCTAATGCAGAAGATATTTTACGCATTGGTGAAAAAGTTTGACGTATTAACCAAGTTACCAATAAAATTAGAACTAATGCTGTAGCAGAAACTGTTAGTGTAGCATAAGAAAGAGCATCCGTTTTTAGGTCTGTATTAAAAGAAAGTATTAGATGGCTGTGTTCTTCAGGCACTTCTTTGTCTGCAACTGCCAGAATAATGTAATAATTTGATCCAGCAATTACTTCGTGCATATCGCCATATGGAGATGAGTCTGGAATATCAAGTGATGCAATAGCTTCGGCAGAAGGAATAAAAAACTCAGGAACAGCAGTAACAGGGTTATACTCATAATCATATAGTGCTCCACCTACAAACCCAGGCATGCTAGATAATGCATGCATTTCCTTTTCAAGTTGCTCAATAATAGAGGGTTTTTTATTATCAATAGATGTAGAGTAGGATGTAGTTGCAGCAGTTAGCACTGCAAGGCTGTGGTAATGCTGTCTTTGTTTTTGTTCAAAATAGTCACGCAAGAGAGTGCTGGGTATAATAACGGCAACAGTGGATAGTAAGATAAATGCCACAAGGCAGAGAAGAATAATACGATTTGCCATATTGTATCCGTTGTAACTAATGCTAATTAAAAAATCAGTGATAACCTTGAAATAGTAATACTCAAAGGTTGTTTTGTTTAAAGGCTATTACTCCTTCTTAAGCAGGAAGTATAACAAAAAATCATATAAAATAAACAAACAAGAATAACTGGTAGCAAAAAAGGCGTAATTGTTTGTATTACTTCCCAATACAAAAGCTAGAAAATATTTTATCAAGAAGGTCTTCTACATCTATACGACCAGTTATGCGCCCCAAGGTATGGGCGGCATGACGTAAATCCTCAGCGCATAACTCAATGGGAGAGTTAGTGCTTATATTATGTAGAAATTGCTTAAGTGATTCTGAAGTATTATTTAATGCGACACGATGCCTCTCACGAGTGAACACAGGGTCATTTCCTGGATGCATATATTTTTCTGCTAAAGAGCCGATAGCACCCAGCAATTCATCTAACCCTTCTCCGGTTGTTGCCGAGATAAGTAGTGGTACCTTTGATGATGGGAGTTGTTCTATTGTTGGTATCTGACTATTACTTAGCCGATCAGATTTATTAATAATTACTAAACTACTATCGTCAACAAGATTTAGTATATCTATTGGAGGAGATTCTAGAGTTTCTGCATCGAAGATACATAGTCGACAATCGGCATGCTGCGCTTTTTGACGGGCGCGTTTTACGCCTTCTTTCTCTATAACGTTATCACTTTCGCGCAAGCCCGCTGTATCAGCTAAGGTGATAGGGTAGCCATTAATATCTAAGTGCACTTCTATGGTATCACGGGTTGTTCCTGCAATATCAGAAACAATAGCAACATCTCGCTTAGCTAGAAGGTTAAGTAAGGATGATTTCCCTGCATTTGGTGCACCAATAATAGCAATATATAATCCCTCTCTTAAGCTTTTACCCCTTGGGTCTGAGGCATGTTTTGTGAGGGAGTGTAATAATGATTCTACATCTCGCTTTATTTGTTCAGTTATTTCTAAAGGAATATCTTCATCAGGAAAGTCAATATAGGCTTCCATTAATGCGAGGATAGTAATGAGCTCTTCACGCCATCTGCTATATAATTTCTCTAACTCGCCATCCATTTGGCGTAGTGCTTGTTTACGTTGTAGAGAGGATTCGGCATCAATAAGATCCGCAAGGCCTTCAATCTGTGTAAGGTCCATACGTCCATTGTCAAATGCTCGTCGTGAGAATTCTCCAGGATTTGCTAAACGCAATCCAGGAAGAGAGGATAGATATTGAGTGATGTCATGAATAACAGCTAGACTACCATGCACGTGTAATTCAGCAACATCTTCTCCGGTAAAGCTTTGCGGAGCCGGAAACCATAGCACTAATGCTTCATCTAGTGCTTCATTATTGTCATGTCTAGTAAGACGACGTAAACTAGCTACTCTTGGTGAGAGAAGGTTAATGCAACCAAGTTGTTTAAGAGTATCTGATGCTAGTGATCCTGAAATTCGGAAAATGGCAACACCACTACGTGAAGCGGGTGTTGCTAATGCAAAAATAGTGGACATGATTTTATAATATCTTATTTGGTTATGTTTATGCTTATCCGTAGCTATAATCTGCTGTCAGCTATGCGGCATCTTTAATTGTAAATGCTGCAGTAAGCAACCGTTTAGTATAATTATGTTTTGGTGTAGTAAAAACACTGTTGCGAGGGCCTTCTTCTATCAATTCTCCATCTTTAAGAACAAGGACGTGATGACAAATAGCCTTTATTACCCGTAAATCATGACTGATAAAAATGTAAGATAGCCCATGTTTAACTTGTAGGTTTTTTAGCATATCTAATATTTCAGCTTGCGTAGAAAGGTCTAGTGCAGAAGTTGGCTCATCTAGTACAATTAGTTTGGGCTGTAATACTAAGGCGCGTGCAACACCAATACGCTGGCGTTGACCACCAGAAAACTCATGAGGGAAACGGTTTTTCCATGCTAAATCTAGTCCAACATCAATCATTGCTTGATCAATATAATTACTTTCTTCTTCACGAGAGCTGGCCAAATTGTGCGCTCGTAACCCTTCTCCTATTATATTTCCTACAGTCATTCTTGGGTTTAGGCTCGAAAAGGGGTCTTGAAACACAAACTGCATGTTTCGGCGCAATGGCTGTAAATTTTTTGTGGATAACGTGTGAATAGGTTTGCCATCAAAAAATATATTACCTTCAGAATCAATAAGCCTTAGCAAACCGCTAGCGAGTGTTGTTTTGCCAGAACCACTTTCACCAACAATACCAAGTGATTGCCCATGTAGTAGTGTTAAGGGAATGTTATTAACGGCCCTTACATAATCAACTGTTTTATTGAAAAGTCCGGATTTTATAGGAAAAGAAATATTAATCCCAGGGGTTGATAAGATTTCTCTTTTTTCTTTTGGCAGTGCCGCAGGCTCACCTTTTGGTGCTGCTGCTAGTAATTTTTTAGTATAATCATGCTGAGGATTGGTAAAAACAGAAGCTACTTTCCCTTGTTCCACTATTTTTCCTTGAAGCATAACCGCAACATGATCTGCCATGTTTTCAACAATTGTAAGGTCATGGGTTATTAACAATATCGCCATTCCTAATTTTTGCTGAAGTTCTTTAAGTAGAGTTAATATTTGTGCTTGAATTGTTACATCTAAAGCTGTGGTGGGTTCATCAGCAATCAATATATCGGGGTCATTGGAGAGTGCCATTGCGATCATTATACGCTGACGTTGACCACCAGATAACTCATGAGGATAGGAAGAAAGCCGCTGCCCTAATACCTGATCTAATCCAACTAATGTAAGGAGTTGGTGTATTCGCTCCTGAAGCAAGTTTGGCTTGGTTTTAAATTTAGGTTGGTGAAGCAATAGAGATTCTTGTAATTGTTTACCAATCGTATGTAGTGGGTTTAGTGATGTCATTGGCTCTTGAAAGATCATTGCAATCCGTTTTCCTCTGATGGAGCGCAGTGATTTTTCACTAATTTGCAACATATCCTGATTGTTAAATTGGATATTGCCCTCAGGATGACTGGCAGAAGAAGGAAGTAAGCGTAAAATAGATAAGGCAGATATAGATTTTCCTGATCCGCTTTCACCCACTAGCGCTAACATTTTCCCACGATGCAGGTTCATATCTATTTTATGCACGACAGTTATAGGAGGGATGCAGGGATCACTGCCTGTGAATGCAATAGATAAATTCTTAATTTGAAGCAATGGAGTGTCCATATAACGGAGCGTAATCCTGTAATTATTATAAATATATCTGATAATAAACAGATTAAGAACAGTTGCAAGAAGACAGAATGAAGCATAAAAATGGAAAACAGAATACACTAAGTTAACAAAAACCTATATTTTTTATTAGAAATACTTGCGTTTACTAAAGAACTGGTCTAAAAGGTCTGGGCTTTCTGCCTTCTTTTGTTAAAAAGATGAGCAAAAATAGTTGTCAGTTCAGTGATTTACCTTTAAGGTATAATTCACGCTAATAACGTTATATCATAGGATCCCGTAGCTCAGCTGGTAGAGCAACTGACTTTTAATCAGTGGGTCACAGGTTCGAACCCTGTCGGGATCACCACTCTCATCTTGAATTTCCAAGGATTGTTAGTTTTTTAGAAAATGCTTGGCGCCCTTCTTGTGCCCATGTGAAGCACAGCTTATGTCCATTGTAAATTTTCTTCTTCCGGTTATTTAAAATACAGTGAATACTTAATCAAATGGTGAAATTTGGTAGACATTCTGTTATATTTCTATATAGAAGAGAAAAAATCTCGTCTGGGATAAGGTTATGCTAATACAATTTACTGTCAAAAATTTTCGTTCTTTTAAAGAAGAAGCTACATTTTCTATGATTAGGGAAGGTGGTCTAAGATTATCATCGAAATGTGATAATGAAGACAGGGCTGGAGGTTTTCAGACTCTCCGCACTGCTGCTATTTTTGGCCCAAATGCTGCAGGAAAATCTAACCTCATTCATGCGATGAAAGTGGCTCAAGCCTTGATAGTAAATAATACTCTTCCCAAAAGGGATTTTTCGTTTGTGCTTGATAAAAATTTCAAAGGAAAACCTTCTAGTTTTGAGTTTGAATTTAAAGCTAATGGAAGAGCATATTCATATGGGTTTGAGACGACCTATCAGCAAGTATCTAGTGAATGGTTGAAAGAGGTTGATAAAAAAAACCAAGATAAGCTTATTTTTGAAAGAGATCTAACAAAAGAAGGTTATTCTTATAATTTTGATAAAACAGGAGAATTTATCCTAAGTGAGGAGTTGAATAGTTTGGAGTCCATTTCAGAAGGAACTGGTCCTAGCATGCTTTTCCTCCATGACGTCTCAAAAATTAGGAAAAAGGAATCGTTCTCTAATCAGTTTACATGGTTTGACTACTGTCTAACTATTCTTACCACTAATGAAGAAGTGTCCATGCCGTGGGTAATGCAGCTTCTTGACCTCAATGCTTTTAAGAAGTTTATAAGTTCCGTTCTTCAAGAGGCTGGGACTGGTATCAAATCCGTAGCTATTAGCGAAAACAAAGAAGAAATCCCCCTGTTTATCAAGGAAAAATTGGATACCAACCTAGAAAATGGGGAATATTGTGATCTTCCGGCTGTTCATGGGTATAACAGGTCTCATTTTGCTCATAGAGACTCTGAAGGAAAATTGCATGTTTATGGCTTTGTATGCTACCACGAAGATGCGGATGGTAACCTTGTTCCATTTGAATTTGAAGATGAATCCCATGGAACGCAACGGCTTATTGATCTTGCTCCAGCATTTTTTCATCCTGCACCCGCAGGAACGGTGCTGATTATTGATGAGGTTGAATCCCAACTTCATCCATTTATAACGAAATTTCTTCTACAACTTCATATGGATAATGTCTATAGGCAAAATGCTCAATTCATATTTTCAACTCATGAGTATTATTTACTTAATCAAGATTTTCTTCGCAGGGACCAAATATGGTTTGTAGAGAAAAACAATAAAGGTGCTTCAGAAGCTTATTCCCTTTCTGAGTTTGATGTTAGATATGATAAGGACATCCATAGGGACTATATGCTTGGGCGTTATGGTGCTATACCTAATATAGGGGATATCGGTGGCATCTAGGAAGAGAGATTATTCAAGAAAGAAGAAGGTTCGTCCGCACAATCCGCTATGCATTATTGTTGCAGAAGATAGTGTTACAGGTGCCGTCTCTTATTTACGGGCTTTTAAAACTGTATCCAATTCCAACTTTACATTTAAAAATATAGATCAGACTGATCCCAAAAAATTGGTAGAATCTACTAAGAACTACCTTAAGAACAAGAAAAAAGGTTTTGGAGATACAGCAGGTGATACCTTATGGGTGGTTTGTGATGTCGATCAGAATAACAATAGCCAGCTAGGAGAAGTTGCTACTTTATGTCAAGGGTATGGATATAGTCTTATTGTTTCTAATCCATGTTTTGAGTTGTGGGAGTTATATCATCAGCAATCGTGTCATAATAGACCATTTCAAAATTCGCAAGAGTGTAAGAGCGCTGGGAAGAATTTTAGTTTAGAACTGACACAAAAGAATGTTCAGTACGCGATAGAGCATGCCAAAAAGATTGATTGTGAGCAGGGCTACCCAACTTTTCCAACATGCCAAGGAAGTCATATGTATAAGCTGGTTGAGTTTCTACTAAAGCAGCAAAAGAAAAATTGATCTTCTTCCCTATATCTATAAGTTAGCATGAAAAAGAACTATATTGTGAGTTGGTACATAATTTACTCTACTACACAAGGTAGTTGATAAAAAATCTTTGTGTGGTACACTTTGGTTATGAAGATAGTTACTCCTTTATGTATGATAGTTATGTTATTGGCAATGAATGTGTCTGAGATTGCGCATGCTGTCGACCATAACCAAAGTGCAGCTACTGCTTTGGAGTATACACCTTCAAGCCATGATGAAGATGAGACGCATCATAGTCATGATGGATGTTTAGACTGTGAGTGTTGTTTCTCTGGTTATTATTACGGCCATAATAATGTATCAGGCATCATATCTGATTTTAATATTTCTGCCATGAAAAGGCTTTATGGCCTTGGTTGGATGGGGTATCTTTCCCCCCTTCATTATCCTCCAACAAAACCTCCTATGGCAATCACCTAGTTATCTATTGGTAATGTTTTTATGCATATGGGCTAAGAATAGCCTGATGGTGCGTGAACATAGCCAACCATCTTCACAAAATTACTGTGTCTATTTAATGCTTTATCTAAGGTCGATAGAGAACACTAATTTATGAAAATGAATACCATATTACCTAGGGATTAGGAGTGTTACATGAAGAAGAGTTTCTGTTTTTTGGCTATGGCTACAGTAATTATACCTATTGGTATATATCCTGTTTATGCTGGAGGTGGCCATGACGACCATGCTGGCCACGACGATCACGCTGGCCATGATGACCATGCGGGCCATGACGACCATGACGATCACGCTGGCCATGCTGGCCATGCTGGCCACGACGATCACGCTGGCCATGATGACCATGCGGGCCATGCGGGCCATGACGATCACGCTGGCCATGACGACCATGACGATCATCACGAAGATGGCAAGACCACAATTGATCCTGATATTGCTAGGGATTCTGGGGTAGTGATATCTAAGGTTAAATCAGCATCGCTTGATGAACATATAGCGCTAACAGGGCGTATTATTCAGAATCGTAATACAACAGTTTCCGTACCAGCACGCTTTCCATCTATTGTTAAGAATATATATGTTTCATGGGGGGATAATGTTACAAAAGATCAGAAACTTGCCGTATTAGAAAGTAGAAATAACCTTGCTGCTTATGAAATTACAGCTCCTCAAGATGGAACAATTCTTGAGCGTAATATCAATAAGGGTGATCTAACAGAAGATGAAGCTCTTTTTGTAATTGCTGATCTATCTGATGTATGGGCAGAGTTTCATGTTTTTCCTCGTGATTTGAGCAGAGTTCATAAAGGGCAAGATGTGCATGTAAAGGCACTAGAAAATGATCGTGAGGATACAGCTTCTATTACAACCATTCTTCCTGTTGCGGATGCACATAGTCAAACGGTACTAGCAATTGTGACCGTGCCAAATGAAAAGGGGCATTGGAGACCAGGTATGACAGTTGAAGGTGATGTCCATATAGATGGAAGTGACAAGGAATCTTTAGTAGTAGAGCTAGGTGCACTTCAAAGAATGGAAGATGAATTGGTAATTTTTGTACAAAAAGGTGATGAATATGAGACGCGTCATGTCACTACAGGTAAGCAGGATGGGCATTATATAGAAATTTTATCTGGACTGAAAGAAGGTGAAGATTATGTCAGTCAAGGCAGTTTCATTATCAAAGCAGATATAGGCAAGCATGGTGCAGGCCATGGTCATGCGCATTAAAGGAGACTGCAATGCTTGAGAGAATAATTTATTTTTCTATACGCCACCGCTGGGAAGTTATGTTTGCTGTTATGGCATTGATGGCGCTTGGTATATATAATTTCAGTCGTCTGTCTATTGATGCTGTTCCAGATATAACAAATGTACAGGTTCAAATAAACACAGAGGCCCCTGGATATTCACCTCTTGAGGTGGAACAGAGGATAACATTTCCTGTTGAAACGGTACTGGCTGGTATTCCTAAACTACATTACACACGCTCGCTTTCGCGTTATGGCCTAAGTCAAGTAACTGTTATTTTTGAAGATGGAACGGATATTTATTTTGCTAGACAGTTAATTAATGAACGTTTGTCACAAGTAAAGGGGGAACTACCTGCAGGAGTGGAGCCTGTTATGGGGCCTATTGCAACAGGGCTGGGGGAGATATTTTCCTACCTAGTTGAAGTAGAAGATGGAGCAGTTAAAGAGGACGGAACATCCTATACACCTATGGATTTATTTACGGTTCAAGAATGGATTATAAAGCCACAATTACGTAATATCAAAGGTGTAATAGAAATAAACTCTATTGGTGGTCATGAAAAACAATTTCATGTTATGCCATATCCAGACAGGTTACTGGCATATGATTTAACCATTGCTGATATTATACAGGCACTAGAGAGTAACAATGATAATATTGGTGCGGGATATATTGAAAAAAATGGTGAGCAATATTTAATACGTGTTCCAGGTCAAGTAAAAGATATTGATGATATAAAGCATATTATTGTTGATAAGAAGAATGATTTTATAATCAGAGTGGGTGATATTGCGAATGTAGAGAATGGATCTCCACTGCGTACAGGTGCGGCAACACAAAATGGTCAAGAAGTTGTGTTAGGTACCGTTATGATGCTCATGGGAGAGAATAGCAGGGAAGTAGCACAGCGTGTTGCAGCACAGTTAGAAGTTCTTAACAGAAGCCTACCAGAAGGCATTGTTGCTCGTTCGGTCTATGACCGAACTGATTTGGTAGATAGAACAATAGAAACAGTCAAGAATAACCTTCTTGAAGGTGCGTTGTTGGTTATTGCAATATTGTTTTTGTTGCTTGGTAATATAAGAGCAGCATTGATTACAGCAGTGGTGATACCTATTTCTATGCTAATGACTGTCACAGGAATGGTTGAGCAGGGGGTATCAGGTAATTTAATGAGCCTAGGAGCGCTTGATTTTGGCCTGATTGTTGATGGTGCTGTTATTATCATGGAAAACTGCATTCGTCGTTTTGGTATGGCGCAAAAAGACCTTGGAAGGTTGCTTACTAAGGAGGAAAGGTTTCACTTGGCTGCTGTTGCATCAGCAGAAGTTATTAAGCCTAGCCTGTTTGGGGTGATTATTATTACTGTTGTATATTTCCCTATATTCTCACTGACGGGAATTGAAGGAAAAATGTTTCATCCGATGGCATTTACAGTGGTTATAGCTCTTCTTTCTGCGTTGGTTCTTTCTTTAACATTTGTGCCTGCTGCTGTTGCATTATTTGTTACAGGAAAGGTAGAAGAAAAAGAGAATATAGTTATTCGCTTGCTCAAGAAGCTTTACCGACCTGTGCTACAGTGGAATATGAAGCATCCTATAGTTATTATGTTTGTAGCACTATCCTTATTGGTGATGAGTTTAATGGCTGCTTCAAAAATGGGCACAGAGTTTTTGCCTTCATTGGATGAGGGAGATATAGCCTATCATGCAATGAGAATTCCAGGGACAGGGTTAGAGCAGTCTTTAGAAATGCAAAAGGCGGTAGAGAAAGTAACCCAGAAATTCCCTGAAGTAAGAGAGGTATTTAGTAAAGTTGGTACGCCAGAAGTAGCAACAGATCCTATGCCACCTGGTGTTGCAGATACATTTGTGATGTTAAAGCCTCGTGACCAGTGGCCTAACCCATCCAAAACAAAGGCAGAATTTATAGCAGAACTGGCTGCAGAAGTAGAAAAGCTTCCAGGCAATAACTATGAATTCAGCCAACCGATTGAAATGCGTTTTAATGAGCTTATTTCAGGGGTGCGTAGTGATCTTGCTGTAAAAATATATGGTGATGATTTAGACCAGCTTTTGGACTCAGCACAAGATATTTCTAATGTTTTGTTAAAAGTTGATGGTGCAGCAGATGTAAAGGTGGAGCAAGTTTCAGGTCTTCCAGTATTATCTGTTATTCCGGATAGAAAAGCATTAGAGCGGTATGGATTAGATATTGCTGATGTACAAGATGTGGTACAAGTTGCCATGGGAGGTAAAAAAGCAGGTCAGCTATTTGAGGGTGATAGAAGGTTTGATATTATTGTGCGTCTTCCTGAGGAGTTAAGAACAGATATTAGTGCACTTGAACGTTTGCCTGTACCTTTGCAACATACAGATGATGCATATGATAGTAGTGTACCAGAATATGTTCCCTTAAGAGAGGTCGCTAATTTAGAAATTGCCTATGGTCCAAATCAAATCAGTCGTGAAAATGGTAAGCGCCGTGTAGTTGTTACGGCAAATGTGCGCGGTAGGGACCTTGGTGGCTTTGTTGAAGCCGTTCAAGAGGCAATACATACAAAAGTAACAATACCTCCGGGATATTGGGTAGATTATGGCGGTACGTTTGAGCAGCTTATATCAGCTAGAACGCGGTTGATGGTGGTTGTTCCAGTTACATTACTGCTTATTTTTGGGTTATTGCTTATGGCCTTTGGCTCCATGCGTGATGCAATATTAATTTTTTCAGGAGTTCCGTTAGCTTTAACGGGTGGTATAGCAGCTCTTTTACTTAGGGATATATCTTTATCTATTTCTGCTGGAGTTGGTTTTATCGCATTGTCAGGGGTTGCTGTTTTAAATGGTGTTGTTTTGGTGTCATTCATTCGTAACCTTAGAGCGGAAGGGGTAACACTGGATAAAGCCATTATAGAAGGAGCACTGACGCGTATGCGCCCAGTTTTAATGACGGCATTAGTTGCAGGTCTTGGCTTTCTGCCAATGGCACTTAATGTTGGTGCTGGTTCAGAAGTTCAAAGACCGTTGGCAACAGTGGTGATTGGTGGTGTTATTTCATCAACGATATTGACTATGTTGGTATTGCCTGCACTATATAAGCTCTTTCACAAAAGAGAGAAATAAATATGGATTATTATTTATTGCTAAAATCAGCTCATATTTTTAGTGCAACAATATTATTTGGTGCTGGTGTTGGTAGTGCATTCTATTTATTTATGGCTAATCGTCGTCGAGAACTTGGGGGGATCTGTTTTGCTACTCATACAATAGTATTGGCAGATAAGTGGTTTACTGGCCCCGCAGGTTTGGTGCAGTTATTAACTGGCTTAGGTTTAGTGCATGTTGCAGGTTATAGCTTTAGTGAGCCTTGGCTAATTGTTGGTTCTGGGTTGTATGTTTTTACAGGAATGTGTTGGCTTCCTGTTGTTAGGATACAAATTATAATGCGGGATATTGCAGCCCAAGCGCAAGCTAATGGTTCGGAATTGACTGAACGCTATTGGGTTCTTGCTCGTCGCTGGACTATTCTTGGATCAATGGCCTTCCCAGCTATGGTTGCTGTTATCGTGTTGATGGTATATCGGCCATGGTAACACAGGCTATATAGTATAAATCATATAGTATATAATGGCATAAAAGCTATGCCAGATGATTATCTGCGATTATTACCCAATTATAGATTATTACCCCTCATAATGGGCGGCTAAAAAATAGTTAGGCTAGTGAGTTATATTAACATTTTAGCTGTTTTTGGACGGCAGAGAATATACCTTACTGCTACAGCTAATTACAAAGTAATGTTATTATATTATTTCTGCAATGGCGGCAATTTCTACAGCAGCATTAAGGGGAAGAGAAGAAGTGCCATAGGCCGCACGTGCATGCGATCCAATGTCTGCGCCAAATACATCTTTAATTAGGTTGGAAGCTCCATTAGCAACCAAATGTTGTTCTGTAAAACTAGCATCGCTAGAGACTAAAATTTCTAACCGTAAAATGCGGGATACGCGGTCCAAATCTCCATCGCAAGCAGATTTTAGTACGGCTATTACATTTAATGCACAATCTCGAGCGGCATCTTGACCTTCGCTAACTGTAACATTACGACCCAAGTGCCCTGTATGGCTTAAATTACCATCAACAAACGGTAACTGGCCGGATATATAAATATGTCCACCAGATCGTGTGAACGGAACATATGCCGCAGCAGGGGCTGCAACAGCGGGGAGGGTAATATTGAGCTTTTGTAACGAAGAGTCCACAGACATTGGTTATAGTATCCTTTATATAAAATCAGGGGTCTTAGGCTAAAAATAATAGAATATTTAAGACCAGCTGCTAAGTATGTTTGTCTATTTGCTAACGTAACCTAAAGAATGTGGTGAATCAAGTGTAAGACTAACTATAAATCACCGTATAATATATCTACTATGATTGGTTCCACATTTTAGGTGGCATAATAAGATGGTTTATAGCTCTCGCGTAGATGAAGAGATTTGTCCCTGTGGTGTAGCTGATGGGGATATTTGTTCTTGTCGTGCTATTCGGGTTAGTCCACTAATGTTAGCCAGACCTTTTATTACTGATTGCATGGCTTGAGATTTTCTCACTGCTTTTAACTTTTCAGCTTCTTGTCTTGCCTCTTCTGCTGCTTGTGTTTGAGACTCACTTTCTTCCTGTTGTTCTTTGTCTTCTTCTGCCTTTTGCCGAGCTTTTTCTTCTTGTAATTCTTGCTTTAAATAGCGCTCAACAATTTGACGTAGCTCAGGGGTTATTTCAAGACCCATTTGATTGAGCTTAGATAATATAATATTTATTTCATCTCCAGTAACAGCAAGGTCATCAATAACATGATCTATAAGAGTTCCTAGCTCATTTTCAAGAATGTCATATACATCTTGTTCAGTAAAATTCTGTTCTTGAGGAGCCGTTGTCATAAAGTACCTTTTGGTTTAATAGAAGAAATTAACAGCAGTATAACACAATGAAAATTGTAAAGGAAAATAACAGATATCGTATGAAAAACTGGACAGTATGAGTATTTTAAGATAATGGACCAAGTCTTCGGGTTAATAATTGGCTGATCTAATCATCCATAGTAGCATATGACATATTATATCATGCGGCATAGACAGGCTGTGCAGATCGAATAGGTAACTAAATGATAACAGAACATAGCATAGATTCATCGTTGGATTTGGTAGAAGAAATTAAGCGTTTGCGGAAAGATATGAATGCAATAATTCTTGCGCATTACTATCAAGATGATGAGCTGCAAGATATTGCTGATTTTGTTGGTGATTCACTGGAATTATCACGTAAAGCAGCAGCTACAAATGCAGATGTTATTATTTTTTGCGGTGTAACCTTCATGGCAGAAGTAGCAAAGATACTTAACCCTGATACACCAGTTATTGTACCCGATATGGCAGCAGGGTGTTCTTTAGAACAATCCTGTCCAGCAGAGGGATTTAAGCGTTTTCGTGAACAAAATCCAGACCATTTAGCTCTGACATATATTAATTGTTCTGCAGAAATAAAAGCTCTTTCTGATATTATTGTTACCTCATCTAGTGCTGAAAAAATTATTAGTCAAATCCCAGAAGAAACACCTATCTTATTTTCACCAGACCGGCATCTGGGTGCTTACCTTTCTCGGAAGACCGGGCGGGATATGTTGTTGTGGAATGGTAGTTGTATCGTACATGAACAGTTTTCAGAGCGTGAATTAGTACGTTTAAAAACACAAAATCCACAGGCTCATGTAATTGCGCATCCAGAATGTCCAGAAAGTTTGCTGCAACATGCGTGTCATGTTGGTTCAACATCATCTTTGTTACGATATACGGAAGAAAAATCCCAAGGTAAAGATAGTGAAGAGTTTATTGTATTAACGGAGCCCGGTATTATTCATCAAATGAAAAAGGCTTCACCGACCAGTATATTTTATGCGGTTCCAGGTAGTATGGAGGGGTGTACATCTTGCAATAACTGCCCATTTATGAAGCTTAATACTCTAGAAAAACTATATGTATCTATGGTAAATCGTGGCCCAGAGATAACGCTTAGTGAAGTATTGCGCTTACAAGCTAAAAATTCGTTAGATAAAATGCTGGAAATGAGCGCTGCATAAAGTTGATATCGTATTTTATATTGTATAATACACCTAGTTTCAGGTGCAAATAAGGGTTAACAACGAAGTTGGAATCTGCTAGTCTGGTAATGTATTTTTGCGTTGATGTGTAATTAGGCAGGATCTAGTTAATGAAAAAATTTACAGTGCCATGTGATTTTGGTGGTTCAAAAAGTCCATTTGATGTGTATATAGGGATGCCAAAAGAGGGAAATCATCCACTGCAAAACCAAGCTAGCTGGTTATCACAAGAGCGAGGCGGATCAATACCGGCTGATGTAATGGAAAGTTTTGCAACATTGTTAGATCTTGCAAAGAAGAATAGTATATCTTTTGAAGAATTATGCGTATATGCGCTGGAAGCTGCTAATGAAGGTGGAGGAGGTGCTGCCACTCCATTGCCAGCGGCCCCACAAGATGGCGGGCAAGTGATGGCAGATCCTTCTGCTGCTGCCCCTGTTACTCCTGTTGCGCCTCAAGCGCCGGCACCTGAAACATATGATGCTACGTTAGCATCAGGACAAGATGGTCAGATAGGTTCATAACTAGTAATGCACAAAGCTGTAATAAAAAAACAGGTGCAAGCAGGGTATTTATTTAACGAAATGTTAATAAGTTGCAGCTTATAATCAAGGCAGTAATCAATCCGGTTGTTCTTACAATTAGTGCCGGACGATAGTAAATATGAGGAGTGCCTAATGTCAAACGGCATGTTTAGTGATCCTATAACGGGAGCGTCTACGGCTGTCCCTTCCTATCAGGTTCAGGAATACGAAGAGGCAATATTTGACCGTAGTGAAGCTGCGGAACGTACCGGTGGAGCAAATTCTTCAGGTAAATCATCTCGTTTGGGAGGGATGACAAGAAAGACTGAAGCTATAAAGCAGCAGATGGATAAGCATGATCCTGCTGCAGGATTTTTGTCAAAGTCACTGGTTAATGGTGATATTATGCTTGGCAAAGCATCTGATTTTGGTCAGGTGATTGGGATTCATCGTGTTCGTGCAAAAACAGTTAATACGACATCAGAGTTATTGAGAAATACACTAATTTTTAGTTTTGTAGACGCCATTGCTGGCGGGATTGGTGAAGGGATTAGGGCAAAACCAGATCCAACTGAAGATTTATTTACAGTAGTTGTTAATAAAGATGGTAAGCCTCTGTTTGACCGTGGTCGTCCTGTTGTTAGAGAATTAGGTGCATCCGAGGTGATGCGAGAAACCGCTATTGCATATATAGAAGGCGGTGGCGGCATTTTTAGTGGTTCAATGCTAAAAAAGGCAGAGAAGAGTCATGGTAAGGATGCTATTGAGAAAGTAGGGTCTGACTTTTATACAGCATTAGATGGTGTTAGCCAGATGATGGCAGGTGTGCGTTCAGCAGACCAAGTACAGACTGGGCAGGATCGTGCTGGAGTTATTGGTGCCGTACATGGACAACAAGGTGGTACATCACTTAGTCCGTTAGAAAAAAAGCGGGTTGCAGCTTTTTCAGGTGAAATGGTAGCAAAAGGCTTACGAGACCTAACTAAAAGCGTTAAAGGCCATGTGGATGCAGACGGATATATTGTTGGTGCAGATGGCGAAAGAGCTACATTCAAGCTACAAGTTCCTCAGCTCGGTGAAGATGGAAAGATTCAGCGCGATAGCAAAGGTAAAGGTGTTTATAACACGGAAGAGCATGCTGTAAATGTTGGCCGTTTAGAAGACATGATTCGTGTTACAAACCATGTAATTGGTGAAGATTATTGCTTGGATGAGCGTCAGATTCCAGGGCGAAGACAGGAAAGAAAAAAGGGAGCTGATGTTACTGCTGGTGATGGCGGATCTAGTGCTCCTCTTAATAAATCAAGAACTCCAGATATTGAAGTAAGTGATGGAGACGCATCAGTTGCACGTGCTAGACAGAAGCAGCATACCGAGCAAACAGAAAAAGAATTACGCAATCAAATGGCTTCCCGTACAGCGCTGATTGCAGGACTATTTACCCAATCTGGAATCACAACAGAACAATTCAAACAAATTGTAGGTATCGGGAAGGATACTAGTGTTACCGTTGATAGTAATCAAGTTACTTTAGAAAGACCTGATGATGAGCAAGGTGCTGTATCGCTTGAGCAGGCAGTTCTTAATAGCACAAGAAATGATCCTCAGCGTTCACTTGCTATAATGGATGCTGCAGTAGCAAAAATGGAAATGGTGGCAGAGTTAGCAACATCAGATAAACTTGCATCGGTTTCGGGAGAAGAGTTAGCGGCAATGTCTGGAGCAATTGCTGAAAATTCAGAACAAGATAAAGGTAAAAAGTTGCGTCTGAATAAAGAAACTCTAGCGCTCGAAACATGGAAAGATGGCGCTAAAGAGCCGGTATCAAGCAGGCCAATGACACAAATTGAGGGCGAAAAATTTGTCCGATCTGTACAAGAAAAGTCACTGAATGATAACTATAAGGCCTTAGTAAAAGAAACAGGCAGTGTAGAAAAAGCAGACCATCTTGTAAAAGAAATGTTTAGCGATCAAAAATTGCAATTTAATGATAAAGAACCTGTTTTAGATACGTTAAAAAACGCATCAGAAGAAGGTGCTGTGCAAAGAATGAATATTCGTTTGCATATGGATAATGCTACAGATGACTTTCTGGAAACAGGGCAGATTGCTGAATCAGCTCAGCTAAAGTCAGGACAAGAATTTGCAGTGTCTGCAGGTGCAGAATCTAGGGCCGTAGAGCAAATGAGTGGGATAGCAACAGCAGGTCAGGACATTATATCTGCTGAAAATTCAGAGCAATCAGCAAGTGTAGAGCAGGTTAATAGTGCAAATCAGAATGTTACTTCAGACAGAGAAGGAGAATCTGCAGTAAAGGGAGGAGAGTCAGAAAATAAGACTCCTTTGCATGAAATGATTGCTGATCCAGAGAAGGCGCAGTCGCTACAAACTATGCCTGCTGATCAATTAACAGACCTGTTAACAGACAAGGTAGCAGATCAGTTGCCAGATGCATTACATACTCCAGATCAAAAGCTAGCTATGGCAGCTATTATGATGCGGCAAATGGTGCCTGATGAAGGTATTGCTTCGGCTGAGGATGCAATAAAGTTAGAGGCTCATGAACATTCTCGTGCGGCTGTTGCTGCTGCGATGGAGAAAGGGGATGCACCAACGCAGAAGAAAACTCGAGGTAAAATCATTGCTGCGGTAGCTAATTTCGAGCGGACGGGTAATATTATAGAGGCAAAACAGCGTGAGGATAAAATGCCTCCTGCAATGCAGGAAGATATAGCATCCTTGCAGGAAGCATCTACTTCTTCAGTAGCAGACTCAAGTCAAGAGGGGGATGTTGCTAACGGTATGGATGCCTCTGTTGCTCATGTTGCAAAGCAATGTGGTGCTGCAATTTCTGATGCTGGCAAAGGAATGGATAGGCATAAGGTAACGCCACGAGACCCTGTGCTTGGCGGAAAAGATGGAGCGTCTATATCAGGAAAAAATCCCCCGCCCACTGAGGGAAGAGGGCGAGCATAGTTTGTTTCTGTTAGCTATAATATTGGGTTACTGACCAAATACAGATTTTATGGTCAAATCACTGATATTTTTAACGCGGTCCTTAAAATAACTATCCATTTCTTTATCTACAATTTTATCAGTTCTGCTACGGCCGCGGACGCGAGCATTTTCTTCTGCCAGTCGTTCAGTTGTTAAATGGTCCATATTTTCAACCGGCCTTTTAACATAATTGTTATCATTGCTACAGGCTATAAGCGGTAAAAATAATATGGTTCCTAATAGAATTTTTTTCATGAAATATTGTCCCATTACACCCATAAGGGATAATTAGTTAACTTTACAGAAGCTGAAGGATATCATATTTAGAAAATAAACGCTAGGTACGGTATTTCCTCACCCCCATGTTGTTGCTTCGTTATAGTAATTCAGGATGGTGAGGCTATTATTTGCATCCCACGTTATGATGCGGTCATCTCCAACCTGCTTATCATCATCACCGCCAGGAGAGCCGGGCATAATCAATGTTCCGCCGGAATCATTTATGACATCGTGACCATCTCCGATTGCATAAATATAGGTATCATTACCTGCACCACCAACCATATAATCATTACCCACTCCACCTTCTAATGTGTCGTTATATCGCGTACCGACAAACGCCTCACTTGCATCGCCATAAATACCCCGCAAATGCAAACCACCGGTTATGCCGATAATACTATCGGTAGTAAACACCCCTTCAATTTGATGGTTAGGTTTGCTTTCATCATACTGATTTACCATCTTAAATATCCGATTACCGTCTACATACCCCCATAACTCATCATTTGCCACGCTAAAGAATAGTTCTTCGGTTGCTACATCGGTGAGGAAAATAATATCTCCGCCGGAGGTATCAATAATGTCATCATTCCCACCACCGCGTGAAATAACATAAGTGTCATCACCATCACCGCCCCGCAGAGAATCATTCACCAACCCACCCTCTAATGTATCATTATATTGCGTACCAAAAATAGCATCGCTACTGCTTGGTCCATTGCCGCGTAAATATAACCCTTCAGTTAAATTAACCGTTTGCTCCTCTAACCATAACTCCTCTATTTGCTGACTTTCCAGATAGAAATGGTTTTTCAACACCATTTTATGCCCCGAATTTGCTGTGTTAATGGTTAAATTACTACTACTAGTATTCATATAGATATCTTCCATGCGCAAACTGCTCATATCAACCGCGTCATAACCACCGCTATCCAGCACGTCATCATAGCCATGTCCGGCCTCGTAAACATAAATATCATTACCCAATCCGCCACGCAAAATATCATAACTTTGCATGCCTTGGAGGGTATCATTACAGCCGCCACCCGGCAGATAATCATTATAAACGGTTCCCATGAGATAATTGCCGCCACAGCCCTTTGACAGCGGATTATCTGTAAAAATATCATTGGGATTATTCTCCCACGCATTGTTGAAATCCAGCAGCAACACATTCTTCAGCTCCACAGTGTGGGTGCCGCGGATATACAGCAATGTGCCGGTGCCATCGCTGCTCGCTTCGGTGGTAATTTGCGTTTCGTTGTTCAGGTCAAGTTTGTCGATGAGCAATGTATAATCAGTGATCACATCCCACGCGCCAGACTCAAACTCAAACGCGAAAATATCCGCACCACCACCACCAGTGACAGTATCATTGCCATGCCCGCCGTTTAAAATATCATTGCCGGATCCTGCGATGAATGAATCATTATCGCTACCACCAATCACAGTTAGTCCGCCGCTAACCACAGCAGAAGCATCCAGCGTTGCCGTATTACCAGCACTCACCGCGCCAGAAAAGTCTATCTCAAGATGTTGATTATCCGAATTAGCCACCACATCATCAAAAATTTCCAGCACATGCGTGTGATCATTTTCAAAGTGAATGCGGTCAATCCCGATTACATTCTGGAAATCACCACCCTCAACAGTTGAACCAATAATCGTTAAAGTATCCTTCTCGGTTCCGCCGTCTATGGAATCTGCGTTGCTGAATTCCGTTCCTGCAATTTTGATATTATCCGCACCGCCACCAGCTTCAACAGAAAGATTTTTACTATCCTGATAAATAAAATCACCATTTCCAGTGCCAATTATTTTTTCAATATTAGCAAATACATCTTTTGGTGCTCCAGTTGGAACGTCAAACTCACCTAAGTTAAGATATGTATTACCTGCAAATATATCCGCATTGATAAAATCCGTTCCGTCAAGCTGGGAATAATCAAGAACGTCAAACCCCGCACCGCCATCTATAATGTCATTTCCGCCACTGCCAAATATGGTGTCGTTGTTCGCACCACCATTGATAGTGTCGTTATTAACACCTCCATTAATAATGTCGTTATTTTCTGACCCTATTATGTACTTACCAATTCCCTTATCTACTATAAATTGCTCTGTACTATTATATCTGTTTTGAAATGCAGTAGGATTATTTTGAGACCATAATGTTTTAGAAACAAAATCAATAATATCTTCTGCATCTATCATTCCTGTTAACTGTACATTTCCTCCAGTTAAAGAGACAAGTTTACCCTTAAGAAAGTTATGCATTTTGCCATTTGCAGAAATATAAAACTGATTATTGTAGTCATTTAAAAACACCCTCAACTCTTCAGAAGAAATTATAGTATCTTTTATAACTCCAGTTGGTAAATTATTAATAATACTGTCCACATGCGCAATCCTTTCAGGAACTTCATTTGCAAACGCTTGATTTGTAGCTAATATTCCATATGTACTGTATATAGCAGAATTTATTTGATTTATTTCAAAAGTAGTAAGCGCATCAGGAGTTCCTGCAGCTTCAATTCGAGTTTTATTTTCATCATAAAACACCCCTCCATCTATAAAGATATGAACTCCATTGCTATCTGTTGCATTTACCAAAATATCTCTAAGAATAGTTCTGCCATTTTCATTAACAGAGACATCCATTTGGTTTCCACCGAAAGAATATCCACTATTACCTCCAGCATGAACTAATTCATATCCATTAGATACGCCACCTAATTCATTTTTGAGAAGTATCTCACCAACAGTTTTACTAAAACCTGTAAGAAGGTTGATTCCTGTAAAATCCAAATATGTTCCTGTCATTATTTTTTATCCTCTTTATTCCTTTATTTCTTCAAAACCATTTTCTGTAGCCAGAAGAATTTTGGTAAATTTTATTATCTCATTTGTATTGCAGTTTTGCTCAGTAATTGACAAAATGATGTCTTTGTACCCATCTGCATTTATATCCTTATACGAACCAGAAAAATCAGCTAACGCCGTTTCTACCTGTAACATACCAGGTCTGCCATTGCCACATCCTCCCTCAACAGCATCCCAATTTGATGTATAAATTGATGAATGCTTTTTTTCATCATTACCTTCTATGTAGTAAATATCTGATGAACGACCTTGTCGCGAATAACCAGGGGGGATATTTTGTTTACAAAGATTAAATACGTTCCCGTTTTTATCAAGTAATTCCTCCAAGATAAATCCATCATCTGGGCAGGAGTATACAGAAGCTGGGTGCAATATAATAACCAACAAACATAATATTAATATTCTTATCACGAAACTAACCTCATTTCTTTAAAATTATCATTCGCTACCCCGTCCATGAGAAAGCCCCACTATGCCTTTACCCACTGCACAGCTTATCCGGTTCAATGTTGGCATTCATGCTGCCAGTCGTTGCATTATAGTAATATCACTTGCTTCCACAAGTTTTCTTCCGGTTACATTTATCAAAGCATTATCATTGGCGGGGTGTTGCTGCCTGTTGCAGCACTTTGGATTGCCCCACGCATTTTTTGCTTCGGGGTGGGATATTCTTTTATTACCCCACGCGGCTGCGCCGCTTCGGCCAGCTCTTACATTACCCCACGCGGCTGCGCCGCTTCGGGGTAGGCACGCGCCAGACTCAAACTCAAACGCAAAAATATCAGCATCACCGCCACCAGTGAGAGTGTCATTACCATGCCCGCCGGAGAGGAAGTCATCACCGTCACCGCCAAGGATTGAATCCTCGTTTCCGCCACCGTAGAGTGTATCGCTCCCGGTGCCGCCATCAAGAAAGTCATTACCAAATTCGCCATAAAGCTTATTGGAGCCATCATCACCTTTAAGGCTATCATTCTGATTACTACCAATTGTATTTTCAACGTCAAATAGCGTATCCAGAATCGTTCCGATGGTTGCCTTATTAAGGCTCAAATTCACATCCACGCCATCGGTATAGAGCACATTTTTGTACGATACCGTGTCCTCGCCATCTCCGCCGCGGATGCCGTTATTTCCCTTGCTGACAATCAGATCATCACCATTACCCGCATAAACAACAGTGCCAGGCCCCGGCTCAAATGGATTATAGTCATTGATGGTGATACTGTCATTGCCATCACCAGCATAAAGAGTCCGATCTTCATTCTCACCAATAACAAGAGTATCATCAAATCGTGTTCCAACCAGTATCGGGTCCGTTTCCTCCAAAATATCCAGCATACTCTTCCCAATTGTTCCTCCATACGCATAACCTGCGTAACCAGAAGGATTAAAAACAGGCTCGGTAAGTGGTATTGCTGCGCCTAATGAATCAGCATCATGTCCATCTCGTCTACCTTCTCCAAAATATTTGGCCATAAACTCATTAGCAAAACTAATCGCTTGTAGTTCTTCTTGTGCTGTACCGATACCATTATGGTTAAGTGCAATATGAGTCATTTCGTGAACTAAAACCCTTTCCAGGCTAAATGCCCGAGAATCTGTAGCATCATCTAATTGCCAAAGCGGTGACGTTTGAAGTTGTAACCAGTTAATTTGAATTTTTCCTAATGCTGAAAATGATGCAGTTGATTCTGTTATAGTTTTACTGATAATCACTTTGGTAATTGAGGTATTAAAGTAAATGCCCTCCATTTTGGTTAGCAATGCTTTTCCCTCAACAGTGTTATCAATTTTGTCCAAGGCTGCTTCTAAAGCTGTTCTCTTTACACTTCCTACTGGTAGTGTATTCTCATCGAAAACAATAATATCAGTATATGAATTTGCCATTAGGTGTTCTCCTGGCGGTTAAATTTATTTCCATAATGGTGAATGATTGTAGTTGCCCCCCACCTGAATCAGGTAAATAAAAGTAAGGAAATAAAAAAATGTATATGTTGCTATATTTATAATAAACAATGACTTTTTTTCTTGCGCTTTAAGGTGGTTATAGCACTGACTTTTTAAATAAAAACTCATCTGACTTATGCATATGATCGCCACCAATATGGGTAACATTATTTCGTACTGAATGCCAAAAGTTGGGGCAATATTAATAAGTAATATGATAAGCACTACGCTGACAAGCATGAGATATGCGGACACTAGCAAAACTGCTATCAATATCTTATATTTAACAACTGTTTTTTCATGCTTAAATTTTCTGAAAAATATCATCTTCTCTAATAGCAATGACAGTAAGGCAATAACGAATATTGCTGACGAAGAAACGGGCGGGCATACAAGCCACTCAACCTCTTTTGAGCATATGATGCGAGCCCTTACTGGTTCCGATATCCAGTAAGGTAATAAAGTTATTAATAGAAAAAAGGATGTCCTATTAAACACTTCAGCCTCTTCTTTTTATTTGTTTAAAAAATCCTATGGATTGTCTAGCACATTTTAATCCAATTCGCGACACAGAATTGTAGCTACGGACCAGTTATGCAGCTTTAAGGTTTGCTAACAGATTATCATTAGTGGGAGATTGCGGCCTGTCGTGGCACTTTGGATTACCCCACGCACTTTTTGCTTCGGGGTGGGATATTCTTTTATTACCCCACGCGGCTTCACCGCTTCGGGGTAGGCACGCGCCAGACTCAAACTCAAACGCGAAAATATCAGCATCCCCACCACCAGTGAGCGTGTCATTACCATTGCCACCGGAGAGAAAATCATCGCCAGCATTGCCAATGATTGAATCCTCGTTACCGCCACCATACAGCGCATTATTATGCTGGTCGCCTGTTAGTGTATCGCTGCCAAAACTGCCCCAAACATTCTCAATATTGGTGATCGTGTAATTATCATCATCTACCAACCCTTCAATTAACCCCGTATGCGTAGCAAGATTGACCGTAACCCCCTCACTTGTAAATGAAAAATCCACCATATCAATGCCATCACCGCCATCAAGCGTGCTATCGCCGCCGGTGCGAATACCATCACCGAGGCCGCCGGGACGCAGTGTATCATTGCCTCCGTCCCCAACCAGGCGATCATTGCCATCATAACCGATCATGAAATCTGCCCCGCCTGAGCCAACGATAGTATCATTGACATCCGTGCCGACTATCACATTGACTTTCCCGTCAGCAGGGGTTGTTGTTACCACAGAAGCAACATCCTTTTGCGTTACAAAAATAATGTTATCAATCAGATTGCTACCATCCGCAGCCGTCATATCAAACATGGGAGTGGTAACGCTATTCACTATGCTGTTAATCCCTACATTCGCAGCAACCGTTGACGCACCACCAACTGCGCTCCATACAGATGATGACAAGGAGAGAGAAAGCAACTTAGCGTTAGGGGAAAGGTTCAAAATACCAGCTATCACTTCCGGAGAATCAGCTTGCAGCACCTTCTTATCGGCCAAGTGACCGGCATATTGTACAAAAGCCTGCGACAACTCATAGGAATATTCCTCTAGCTCATCAGACACATTGCTGGCCGCCATCGCCTTGCCTAGGTCATTGGCATCACTCCACATCGCCTGGATAGCCGTATCACCAAACACCCGCTCTCCCTCATCAATCGCCGAATAGGCGATTTTATTCAGCATCTTGTCTGCATTGCCTGAGCCGGAAGCCACGCCAACCGTGTTATCAAACATCGCATTAACAAAATCACCACCGACCTCATGCCAATCAGTCGCCAGCCCTTCTTCCCGTGCATAAAGTAGGTTCACCAGCAACGCTTGGGAATGCAAATCAAAAGGGCTGCGGGCACCACCATTGGAATTGAGGTAATCAACGGCGGCGAATTGCGTTGCCCGAGAAAGCGCTAGTGTTTCGCCAGTAGTGGCATAGGCTTCTACATCTATCCAGTTTGGTGCCAATGGTGTAGCGCCATTAAAATAATAATTGGCTAATGCTGTTGCATCCCCTGAATTGCCTTGCCCATAAACCAGCGAAGCCGCGAACTCAAACGGCATGTTGTTAAACACAGTGGCATCCCGGTGGTAAAGATTGCTCATCAGCCCGGCTAGGCCACCACCAAGGCTATGCCCGACAAATTCAACATTGGCCGTCATCGGATTGGCTTCACCAATAACCGCCCGATAAAAATCAGCACCCCGCCACGCCTGCTGGTTAAAATATACACCACTCCCCGTTATCCAACCTGTGAGCATGTCTTGAAAAAACGCATCCGTACCACGATAGGAGATGACCTGTGCACCAGTATCATTATGCTGGTAGGCTACCGAGTAGAAACCAACGGATTGCGCATCTAGATCACCCTTTGTGTTGGAAATATAATAGTTACCTATTTTATCAGTTACAGATTCCCCTAAATTACTTAGCTTCGAACCATAACCACGATTATAAGAATCCATTGCTAATATGGCTTTAAATACTACGTTATTTGTCATTATTTTAATATCCTAGTGCTTATTACGATTTTTGAAAATTTGGAAATCACCTCCGTGCAACCCTAGCGGGGCATCTCGTGAAGTTGAACCGCCATGCAAATAGCTTCCGCTTAGTTTTGACAGCCATTTTAAATGCCTATCAATATTATAGGTTATAGGGTCTTCCGTCATTTCAATGGTTATTGCTTTTACGGATGTTCCTTCGCCAAAAATTATAGAAAACTTATAAGGGTCTACAGCCTCTACTGTTTTAGGATTATCAATATTTCTAAACCGTACGAGTAAAGGAAATTGCTCCGGTTTTAATTCTGTTCTTTCACTTTTTAAGTTAGCATAATATTTTGCAGCCTGTGGCGTATCATATCCCTCTTTGGGAGGGGGGGATATTGGAAGAACATCACGTAAAATCAAGGATGCATAGTCTGTTTTTCCATTAGGCCATCGCAAAGCAGTAAATAACATGCCTTGTTTTTCTAGATCGACAAACACTGCCTCACCACGAACAGTAGTCTGAGTGGTATGCCCTCCTGACAACCCACTTAGCCACTCCGGCCATTGGATGGTATGCACCTCAATCACGCTGGAGCCTGATTTCACCCCCTCCGGCGTGTCAATCTCCACCGTCATCCGATAACGATAGGTATAACTCGGATAGGCCAGCCAGTAATACAGCGGCACACCAATCACCAGCAACAAAAACAGATTACGCTTCTTCATCATATTACCTTTTTAAACATTTTACCGTTGGTTTAACCACAGATTCACCCCCTACACAAGGGAAACCCACAACTGTAGGATGATTATGATGCTCGTTTTATTGCTTGCAAAGCATTATCATTAGTGGGAGATTGCGGCCTGTCGTGGCACTTTGGATTACCCCACGCACTTTTTGCTTCGGGACGGGGAATATGCAGCAATGTGCCGGTGCCATCGCTGCTCGCTTCGGTGGTAATTTGCGTTTCATTGTTCAGGTCGAGTTTGTCGATGAGTAATGTATAATCGGTGATTACGTCCCACGCGCCAGACTCAAACTCAAACGCGAAAATATCCGCACCACCACCACCAGTGACAGTATCATTGCCATGCCCGCCGTTTAAAATATCATTGCCGGATCCTGCGATGAATGAATCATTATCGCTACCACCAATCACAGTTAGTCCGCCGCTAACCACAGCAGAAGCATCCAGCGTTGCCGTATTACCAGCACTCACCGCGCCAGAAAAGTCTATCTCAAGATGTTGATTATCCGAATTAGCCACCACATCATCAAAAATTTCCAGCACATGCGTGTGATCATTTTCAAAATAAATGCGGTCAATCCCGATTACATTCTGGAAATCACTACCCTCAACAGTTGAACCAATAATCGTTAAAGTATCCTTCTCGGTTCCGCCATCAATGGAATCTGCGCTGCTGAATTCCGTTCCTGCAATTTTGATATTATCCGCTCCGCCATCAGCTTCAACAGAAAGATTTTGACTATCCTGATAAATAAAATCACCATTTCCAGTGCCAATTATTTTTTCGATATTGGCAAATACATCTTTTGGTGCTCCAGTTGGAACGTCAAACTCACCTAAGTTAAGATATGTATTACCTGCAAATATATCCGCATTGATAAAATCCGTTCCGCCAAGTTGGGAATAATCAAGAACGTCAAACCCCGCACCGCCATCTATAATGTCATTTCCGCCACTGCCAAATATGGTGTCGTTATTCGCACCACCATTGATAGTTTCATCATTACCTGAACCTATTACAAACTTCTTATCATTTGAATCAAAAGTTAAAGCCGTTAGAATATCTGCCTGTCTTACTGCATAGAAAAAGTTCCAATCCTCTCCGGGATCAGGGTTTGTTTTGCCGGGGGTAGGTTCAGTCGGTAATATAAGGTCAGGCATTGGACCTTTAACGACTATTTCCAAGGGAGATGTTGTCGATATACTTCCGCCATTTGGGCTTTCTCCTTGAGAGATTGCTTTTCTTGCCCAGCCAACTATCTGCCAGAATTCACTGTCAGGAAGAGTAAGGTTGAGGTCATTTTTATATGTCGCAGCTTCAATAAGTCTACGGTTGGCAATACCATGTGATGCATCTATTGTAGTTCCATCTGCATTATAAAATTTGTTAGAACCTTCCAATATTTCATAAATAGCCGCTGGAACATCATCTGTCGCTACAGCATTGCTTAATTTCGGACCGATTAATTGCCCAGGGTTATTGAATGCCAGACTAAAAAGTGTGGCTAGTTCTGTTCCCGCTATTGACACGGTATCACTTACTCCATATCCCTTTAATTGGTTATATAGTTTTACCGATGTAACATCCCCCCAGTTATCAACAGCAACAACCCCATCAGTTTTTCTTCCTGTCATTGTAATATGGAAAAGTTCCTTTGCCTGATTTTCAGTGATTGATTCAACTCCATCATAAACGTTTTCCCAATTTGAAACGCCTATAGATTCTAATATTGGCTTTAAGTATATTTCTCTATTTGCAAAGGTAGAACCCCATTGATCCATATTAAAACCGATTCCAATGGTGTTATTGTTAGAGGAATCTTCATATCTTGTTGTTCTTAATCCCTCACTAATTTTTAAATAAGTGAATAAACCATCATAATAAGTTGTATTATTAGCGGCATAAGAATTGTTAGAAACAACCGTTCCTGTGCTTTTATCAACAAGGTTACTCAGTGTAAAAGTATAGTTGCCGAACGTATTAAGTAACGTGGTCAGAGTTGCTTTCGTTACACTATTAATCTCTGTGTCTATTGTTATGGATGCCATTTTTCTACCTCTTTCCCTGTTAAGTTATATTTCTTAATCATTTTTTCAAAATAACTATGTGATATTCCTCTGCCAGAAGTTTTAATATCACATTTTTGTTGGGATAATGCTTTGTAATATCCACATTTTTTCTCATACTGACATTTTATCCATGCATCTTTAATTTGCCTAGCACCCCAATTATGCTCATTAACACCAGTTTCTTTTCTGCAAGCATCAAAACAAGCTTTAGAACCAGTTTTAACTTCTTCTTCCTTAAAGCATTCTTCCCACTCCATTTGCCTTTTTTCTTTTTCTTCAACAGTTTCTTTCACTTCATCTGCTTGAGCTGGAAATGATAGGAACAGGGCTAAAAACAATAATATTCTTGTAAAAAATTGAAGTTCAGTATTTACCGTTATAGATACCATTCCCACCTCCTATTTAGTTGTTTTTCTAAGTTTTATAAGACTATCGACCTGACATTTTAGTTCAGGAAAATTATGGCAATATGTAATATGTAACTCATCATAAATTAATATCAACGGATGAGTCGATTTACAGTGATCAGAAAAAGGAACTTCTTTGATTAGAATATCGTCTTCATAGATATGAATTTCACCCATTAAAGCATAACTACATTTGCTACCTGCTTTTTTTCCCCTATACAAACCATCGTATCGCACTTCAATTTTTACATTTTTACCATTTATCAGGCAGCTTGAAGAATTCGATAAATGATATTTTTCTCTTAAATTTTTTCTATACTCCTCTACGGTTTTTCCTTTTGATAACTCCAAAGATGAAAAAAATTTATCTTGCCTTATATAAACATGAGTTAACTCAACCATGTTAAACTCTGGCATGCACGTAATTTTTGTATAATTCTCAAGTTCATCTGCTTTAACTGGAGGAGAGGAGAGTATTGCAAATGCAGTCAAAACAGCGATTATCAAAAATGCAGTATAATTTTTGTAATTAAACACTATTAATCTCTGTGTCTATTGTTATGGATGCCACTTTTCTACCTCTTTCCCTGTTAAATTATGATGTTTTGCTAGATATTGCAGACGTTCTCTTAAGTGAACTTTAATTCTTTCTTCTTGAGTTAGCTTAATATCGCACATGTATTGGGATAATGCTTTGTAATATCCACATTTTTTCTTGTACTGACATTTTATCCATGCATCTTTAATTTGCCGAGCACCCCAATTATGCTCATTAACACCGGTTTCTTTTCTGCAAGCATCAAAACAAGCTTTAGAACCAGTTTTAACTTCTTCTTCTTTTAAGCATTCTTCCCACTCCATTTGCCTTTTTTCTTTTTCTTCAACAGTTTCTTTCACTTCATCTGCTTGAGCTGGAAATGATAGGAACAGGGTTAAAAACAATAATATTCTTGTAAAAAATTGAAGTTCAGTATTAACCATGCTTATCCCTCCTAATTTTAATTTTTGTATTTTTTGTTAAATTTGTACTTTTCCCCGTCAAAACTCCAAACTCCATATCCATTTTTGCCACCAATCAAGATATCATGATAGCTATTAACGGCATTCTCAGAAACTTTACCCATAGCTAAAGATCCAACTCCCTGTTGTTCTGTTCCCAAGATACTTTGAAACGAACCATTTTTTGTTTGTGCATAAATGTCATAAGGACAGAGTTGCCCACATATTCCCCGTCCACTAGTGGCAAGAAATATTTCTTCTACCCCATCATCATTAAGGTCATAAAATGCTACACGATATTCTGGAATAAATGTGTTTATATAAAGCTCTTTGGAGCCCTTATTTGGATTTGCCCTAGTATCAATCTCTTCGGGAACATCAACACCTTTTAATAACTCATTCGCTTCCTTTGCGCTGACTCTTTGAAATTTTAACTCAACAGGATAAGTTATATCATCCGCAAAGCTAGGCTGTGACAAACCAACCAACAAACATACTGTTAATATCCTAATCGTCATGCCACTAACCTCACTTTTCTAATTATCGTTGGTTATATTATTGGAAGTTCATGTAATTTGATCACTTGTATTAATTGCCATTTTGCTTTCCTTTTCTCTCTAATATACTTAGGTTCCTTAGTTTTTTCACTTCATCCAAAGATGTTGTAGCATAGCAGCGTAATGTGTAGGTCTTTGTATACTGGTAGTATCCCGGCTTTCCTGTACGATCCTTGCCCTCAAAAGCTTCAATAAGAAAACGTTCTCCTTTATCAAAACTATGAGCACAATCTACTGCTCTTATCTCCAGCACTTCACCGGCCTGAAGCGGTGTTAGGGCCTGTCTTAATATTTCATCTATCTTAAACGTGATCAGACGATGCTTCCCTCTTTTATCAATTTTTATTAATTTTTTATCAGCAACAGCCCCAGTAAAAATTATCAAATCATCACTTTTGAGTTGTATACCTTTTATCATTTGTAGATGCTCTTCAGGAATAAGTTTCGTCCTGCCACACCAGTGTGCAATCATATGATTTGTTCTTTCATTCTTTTTTGCATATACAATAAAAGAATAACCTTTTGGCATTCCGCCGCTACAACCAGCCCCCCAAGGGCGTTTTGACCAAATTTCAACTTCTGTTTTGTTAAGTAGGTAATTATCAGAATCTTTAAAAGATTCTTTAACCTGAAGCGTATTTTTGTTGAACCAATCTTCTTTTTGTACTGCAATGACTTTACCAATGAAGACTATATCCACTGCATTAAACGCTTCTTTAACAGAAGGTTTTGCTCCACAACTGCAAGCATATGAATTAACTGGCATCAGTAAATATAAAAGACTCAATGCCAGAAATATTGCCTTTATGTTTATCATCACATCACCTTTTTAAACATTTCATCTGAGGTTTAATCACAGATTTATATTTAGCGCAAGGGCAACCCACAACCGTAGAATGATCACGCCACCAGCCTCATGAGATGCAACTCATTGTCGTTCGCAATAATGGTGTTGTTCATCTGATTACCCCACGCGGCTGCGCCAATCACACCGCTATACGTTGTGATTTGTGCAACAGGTTGAATAGTAATAAGTTCATTAAGTTTAAAGATGGCCATGATATTAACCTTTGCTAGAAATTAAACGTTTAATAAGCGTCTGAACCAAAGCATCGCGTTCAGAAAAATGTTCAATCAGATAAAAAGGTATGCTGAATTCGTACAGTCTATTGTCCTTACTAAATGTCTGCACATCGCATAAATATTTTGGATTAACATATGGCCTGTGGCATTTTATAAGAAAGGGTTTCCGGGTCTTAGTTATTGGCACAAAATAATCGTATGAACCCCTGCCATCCAGTGTATTTGTTTTGGGACCAAGCGTATTGTATCTATGAAAGTTCTCTTTATAAGTGCCCTGATCCACCTCAGCAAACCTCTCGGGAAAAGATCGCTCCTGTCCTTCCAATACTCGATCGATTTTATTTTTTACAAATGCATTTAAATCACTTTGTGTTGCTTGTCTAGATCCACTTATAGTCACACGCACTTTACTATCCCTATTCGTTTAACAATGTATATTTTACAAGTAGGCATAAAATTATCACCCTCTCTTTCTACGGGTTTGCTGTCCTCATCAACTTCAATTGTTATTACTTCTCCTTTATAACGAAGTTCAAATTCAATATACGGATCAGTATACGGTTTAAAAGAAAGTGTTAAAAAATCCCCTGTCTCTTGGTCTATTGCTCCGCGCCAAAAAGTACGGTTTTCTTTTCGTATATGTTCTAATTTAAACGCCATGCTTTCTCTCCTTTTTATGCTGTCAGCCGTTGCATTATAGTAATATCACTACTTCCACTAGTTTTCTTCCGGTTGTGTTTATCAAAGCATTATCATTGGCAATAGAGGTACTACTTATATCATGGCGTTATACTGCAATGGGGCTTACTGGATGGTAGCAAAAACGCTGAGCTTCACCCGCGACTTCACATGCTCCTGATAGCGAATTTCAAAGTCAGGAGAAAAATTCACGGTAATATTGACTTTATGTTTAATGTTTCGATTACAGTAGAATTTAAATAATTCATCTACAAGGCTAATAATAATGGCAAAAATATCATTTTTCCCTTCTAATGTTCTTGGGATTATCAGTTGTTTAATAATGCAATCCTGATCGAATTTTTGCGCCTGTTTTCGCAGTGTCTCTTTATGTGTTTCTTTTATAGCAATTACATTATTTCTCCAGTGTATTTCATAACCACCTAGACCAGTTGGTATGAAATACACTTCTCTCTCCCTGTCAATTGCCCAGCGAGATACAAACTTCATACCTCGCCCAACTTGTAAAACATCTCTGGTACGGGCAAAGCCCATCGCCTCGCGCTGATCATCGGTTAGGTCTTCTTAAAACAAATGCCATGAGTGTGTTTATGCCTATTGCATATAGTTTGAGCTCTAGATCGCTTTATGCACTAGTTCCGCTTGGGTGAGGGTTATGCGTTGTTCGATGATGCGGAGGTTCGATTTTCTTTATAGGAAATGTTATCATCTTTTAAGTTGTATTCATTCATTTTTCTATAAAGGGTGGATCTACCAATATTAAGCCTTCGTGCAGCTTCTGACAACTTCCATTCACATACATCAAGTGCCATGCGGATAACATCCGCTTCTATATCGGCTAATGTTCGGCACTGGCCCTGTTCATCAACAATTAATAAAGTGGGGTTGTGTGTGGCTGCCTCTGCCTTAGAAAAATTGATATTGCTTTCTGACGTACTAGGTTCCGTTATAACTAGTTGGCAGATATCATCTATATCAAGTATTTCATTATCGCTTAGGACAACAGCGCGATAGATACTATTTTCTAGCTGGCGGATATTGCCAGGCCAGCTATGTTTTGCCAAATAATCTATTGCATCAGGAGTTATATGAAAGTTTTTCTTGCGTTCTTGTGTTGAAAAACGGTGGCAGAAATGTTGTGCTAACAGTGATATATCGCCATCGCGATGGCGAAGTGGAGGAACCATTAATGGAAATACATTTAATCTATAGTATAAATCTTCTCTAAACCTTCCACTTTCTACATCTTTTTGTAAGTCTCGATTAGTTGCAGAAATAAGGCGGATATCAATTTTTACTGTTTTGCTAGATCCAACAGGTTCAACTTCACTTTCTTGTAGTGCTCGCAATAGTTTTACTTGAATATCAGGAGTTAGTTCTCCTACTTCATCTAAGAATAAAGTTCCACCATTGGCTTCTCGAAATTTACCAATAGTTTTCTCTATTGCGCCGGTAAAAGCACCTTTTTCATGGCCAAATAATACGCTTTCTACTAAATTTTCAGGAATTGCGCCGCAGTTAACAGCTATAAAAGCTTTGCCCGATCTGCTGCTCTCTCCATGGATTGCTCGTGCGAATAACTCTTTTCCAACACCACTTTCGCCACGTATCAGTACAGGGATATTAGAAGATGCTGCTCTACGTGACATTTCTTTTGTTGAATTAATGGGGGTGCTGTTACCGATAATATCATCAAGTGTTATAGTACCATCGACTGTGCGTTGTAGGCGGGATACTTCGTGCTCAAGTGTGTTGATACGCAAAACATTTTCAATGGACACTTTTAGTCGTTCAATAGTATCTTTCTTTTCGATAAAGTCTTGAGCGCCTTCTTTTAAGGCCTGTACGGCTAACGTAATATCTCCATGACCTGTGTGAATAATAACAGGGAGGCTTGGTTGATTTTTCTGTAATTTACGCAATACAGACATTCCATCCATTTCAGGCATAGACATATCCAGCAAAACTAAGTCAATTGAGTGGCCTTCATCCGATAGCAATATCTCTAAGGCCTCCTGACCGCTTTGTGCTGAGGAGGGGAAATAGCCGGGTATTTTGTTGAGTAACATCTCCATTGTGTGGCGTTGGAGGGGGTCATCATCAACAATCAATATGTGGTATGTCATAGTGTGTTTTGCCCAAAAACATAAGTAATACAGCTATTGTTTAATTGCGGTTTTTTATTAAAGACATGCCTTTCCGCGCAACCAATAGTTTATAATATTAAAAGCACTCTCCCGTCTAGGAGAAAGTATTACTAACTATGCCGCTTATTGCACAACCGTTACTTTTTTGCCTCACGACCTTATTTAATTGCAAGTGGTAGTAGGGTTGTATAAATCTTGTTATTTGAAGGGAAAATGATCAATAATAGGGTAGGTAACACGTAGACTAGCGCTATGAAAGTAGGTATTCTTACATTGTTATTTGAGGATTGTGGCATTTTCGGTTTTTTTGCAAGAAGCTGCCATTGTCATAATGTTATTCTAATTTAATCTATTTGGAACCTTGATATATGACTTCTGAAATTAAAATTGCTCCTTCTATATTATCTGCTGATTTTGCAAAACTAGGGCAAGAGGTGGCAGCGATTTGCGCCGCTGGAGCTGATTATATCCATATTGATGTAATGGATGGTCATTTTGTGCCTAACCTTACAATTGGTCCAGATGTGGTAAAAGCAATTAGGCCCTTTACCAAAAAGCCATTTGATGTGCATTTAATGATTGATAACCCTGATCAGTATATTCGTGCTTTTGCCAAAGCTGGTGCAGATATTATTACGGTGCATGTGGAGGCGGTAACGCATCTGCATAGGACAATTACTCAGATAAAGGCTGCAGGATGTCGTGCCGGAGTATCTTTGGTTCCATCAACTCCGCCTGAAGTTTTAGACTATGTTATGGATGAAATTGATCTAGTGCTTGTTATGTCCGTTAATCCTGGTTTTGGAGGTCAAAAATTTATAGGTAAGTCAGTAGAGAAAGTGCGAGAACTACGTTATATGATTGAAGAATCTGGTAGAGATATTGATTTAGAGGTAGATGGTGGCGTGAATACGGAGACTGCTGAATTTCTTATTGAGGCTGGTGCAAATATTTTGGTAGCAGGTTCTGCAGTATTTAGTGATGGTGCTGACGGTTATGCAAAAAATATACAGGCAATTAGAAATGCTGGATCAGATAATGTTGTCGGTTTTCCAGGGGGAGATGATGACTGATAAGTTAGCTAGCGATGATAATATAGAGAAGCAGTTGCTTGGAAAGACAAATATTAAAACAAATATTAAAGAAGAAAAGCCTTTGAAAGAAATTGGTGGTGCTTTAGGCCCAGAGCCTACAAGGTATGGAGACTGGGAGAGGAATGGTCGAGTTAGTGATTTTTGATGTATAATTTGCAAGCATTACTAATAGGTAATAATAGTGAAATAAGGTGTGGTCTTTCACTATTATAGTGCAGGAAGGTGGTATGCCATGGCAATTTCTGCCACCATATGACGCTTGTTATTGCTGATATCAAGGGCAGGTTGATGGGTACCATGTTTTTGGATAAGAGAATAGGGCTTCTTGGATGCTATCCCCGCCTTCATTGTTGTATGCATTAATTAAGATAGAATCGCTGTAAATGCCATCTTTACAGGCAGCGGTATCCATGTTGCTGCTTACGGTTAGTCGAATGGTTGCTTTGCCTGGCCCTGGCCCTGGGGCGCCATCAGGTCCGTATGCAATCCAGCTAAAAGAGCTTCCATCTGATTGCCTCTGCGTAGCGCCAATTGTTACTCTGATATGAGGTGGAATGTCATTTATATAAGATACTTCAATCATTGATTTGTGTGGTTCTTCACTAATGACTCGTACACCAGTTACAGTGAAAGAGTCTGATTGTGACAAAACCTGTGTATAGCCGCTCTCATGTTCTAGGGCTTGTACATCAATGCGTTTTAGTGCCGTTTCGGCAGTTAATAGACGTGCAATGCTATCACTGAAAAGAGTAGTAACACTCACAATAAGTAGTATTAGGGGGAGTAAAATTCTTTTTGGCATATGTTACCTCGGAATATATGAGTTTCATTATGTATTATATTACGGCACCTTCTTTATATGACTGGTGTTATGCTGATTATCTGAGGTTTTAGGGGTGATTTCTTTAATTTTTGGTTTAAGGTCAATATTTCCAAATGGGTTTATGCTGTCAGCAGATGGGGCTGTTTCTTCAGGTACAGTATATCCGTGTTTGGTGAAGATTCTTTTTGCTTTAGGTGATGTAAGGAATGCAAGGAAGTCTCGCGCTTCTTGCATGCTTGCTCCAGCGATAACTGCAGCGCGATATATGACGGGGTCGTGCAATTCTTGAGGAAAACGAGCAAGTATTGATACCTCACGGTTATTAAATGCATCCGTATAATAAACAATTCCAGCATGCTTGCCTCCTTTTGCTACAAGGTATAGGGCATCTCTGGAGCTAGAGCGATATTCAACTTTTCCTTGAATTTTTTGCCAAATATTGAGTTTTTCCATAACGCGCTGCGTAAGGATGCCAACAGGTGTAGTATAGGGATTTCCCATCACAATTAGAGCTTGCTGGCTAGCGCGTTCAAGTAGTGTGTTAAATGGAAGTGATTCGCCAAAGCGGTCAATTAGGTAGCTGTCAGAGGGGATAACTAATACTAGTCGATTGAATGCTATGTTGGCAATTGCAGAGAAGTCAATAAGGCCCTTGCGCTGTAAGTCTCTCATGCGAACAGGGTGCTCGGCAATATATATATTGCCAGGATCGCCAGATTCTATTTGGTTTGCTAGTTCGTCGGGCTCACCAAATACAATAGAAACAGAAGTATCTTTTATAATTGAATATTCGCGGATTATATCCGGCATAGCCTTGTTAAGGCTTGATGATGCAAGGATAGTTACGGTAGTGGTTTCTGCTAGGCATATGGCTGGTGTTGCAATAGGTAATAGGCATAAAAAAAATAGCAATATTCGTTTCATAACAAAATATATGGGCTTGCGTGGTGAGGTGGTGTTATATGGAAGTGGGTCTGGTATATTCATAGCCTAGTCTTCTATATATTATTTAAGTTTATGCTATTTGACGAGAGAGCCAAACAACCTTTCCAGCAATTTCTAAGTTATCTTCAATGTTGGGGGGGGGTAAAGGTGAAGCTTTGTTATCAGCGGTTATAACGGTGTGGCCTTCGTTTTGGTCTAAGGAGATTCGTCGAACAAGTAAATTGAAATTGTCAAATATTACGAAAATAGCTCCATCATCTCCAGAGGTTAGGTTGGTGTCAATTAGCATCATATCGCCTTGAGACAATGTTGGCTCCATGCTGTTGTCATGCATAAACAGCAAGCGCAGGCTTTCGGGTGAACTGGAAATTTGTTGTTGAAGCCATTGTTTATGAAAATAATAAGGGGGGGTGCTGATATCAGGCACTAAGGCATCGGGAGCTGAGGACGATTCATGATCAATGATAGTGATGGCAACTAAATCATCTGCAGGCAGTGGTGCTGCATAAGTTTCGGGTTCTGCATCTAAAAGATATGTCAAAGAAACACCAAGGACTTGAGCTACTTTCGATAGTTTACCTGTGGTAGGGTTTGCTGATTTTCCTCTAAGTATGTCGTAAATAAAAGATGCACCTACATCGGCCTGTGCAGCCAGTTCTCTAGCGTTAATTTGGCAGCGTTCCATTTCTGCATGGAGGCGGCGTACCAGCGGTGTTTGTTTCTGTGCCCCTGCCATAATATGGTGTTATCCTGAATTGAAGCGTTATAAAAATATTTAGTTATGATGCAGATGTTCTTTTTATATAAGAAGTCCTACAATGGTTATGGTCTATTAGTCAGCAACAAATGGGTGTGGTTCCAAAAAAGATGCTATCCCTTTTGGAAAGGTGTGGCGTTTATGCGTCTAACAATAAAGCTCGTTATGCTAACTAGTATGGTTTATGTAAAAAGAATCCACTCTATGCTGTTAAGTCTGTTACATTATTCAAGTATAACATAAATAAGTGCTAAAATATTCTATCAAAAAATGGTCTATTAAGCAGTCTATAACAGTAGTGTATGAAAGTTAAAAAATGACACGAAATACTCCAGCAGGGCGGCCCGATACGCTAGAATTAACAGAGTTGCTTTTAACGCGCTTTTGTCATGATATTTCAGGGCCAGTTTCTGCGGTTAGCAATGGTATGGAGCTGTTAGATAGTACTGATGCTAACGATGAAGATATGGTTGCTCAAGTGCAGGAGCTTATAGTTTCCAGCTCGGCGGAAAGTTTTGCTCGACTTCAGACTTATAGAATTGCATTTGGGCGAATTAATACAGAAGGTGACTCGAACCTAGATGAGTTTAGAGACATACTGCAACGCTATTTCTTGCAGGGAAAGATTGAGCTTGAGTGGGGTGATGGTCCGGTAAAGATACTTAATCTAAGAATTAATAACCAAGTTCGACGCATTGCTGCGAATATGATTCTAGCTGTCGCGGCGTTGCTTCCCTTCGGTGGGGTGATTGAGGTGTCTCAGGATATTGATACGCAGCATCGCAAGCATTTGCAAGTTGTGGGCAGTAGTTCTCGTGTAAAATCGGGTGAGGAGCTCTCTGCGATTGTACGAGATAAGGGCGGAGTAGAGGTGGATGTTAAGAATGTTCCGTGGTTTTATATGGCAGAGCTTGCACGAGGGCATGGAATTGACATAACATTTGCTGAAGAAAAAGAGCGGGTGTTGTTGCGCGCGGTGTATACATAACTTGTGGTAAGTTATTGAATTTTTATGCTTGCATATTCTGACGTATAACCGTCACACGATGCTGGAAAATCTGCGGAGACGAGATATAGAGCTAGATAATGAAGCGACAATAAGGTATGTTATATGGTGGCCCTAGTGGCTAGTATTTTTCAGGGGGTTGAGCATTGTGCAGGAAGTAGGCTGCTCGATTGAAGGCAGAAAATAAAGAGGGGTATTCATGGACGATCTAACAAGTGAATTTTTGGTTGAAACAAACGAAAGTCTTGAAGAGTTGGATCTAGACATCGTTCGACTTGAGCAAGATCCTAGTGACCTTGAAATTATACGCAGTATTTTCCGTGTGATGCATACTATTAAAGGCACTTGTGGTTTTCTTGGGTTGCCACGGCTAGAAAGGGTTGCCCATGCCGCAGAAAATATTATGGATCAGCTGCGAGAGGAGAAGTTCCAAGTAACTCCAGAGATGACATCGCTTATTCTTGAGGCAATTGACCGTATTAAAGAAATTATTGCAGAGCTTGAAGAACATGGTGCGGAGCCTGATGGAGATGACTCGTCGCTCATTAATCGCCTGAATAGCTGTGCAGAAACAGGGTCTATTGATGGATCTGCAGCGGCAGGGGGTGGATCTGGTGCGGATGTATCCGTAGCAGCGGATGATGTTGATGCAGCAGCGGCAGTTGCTTTGGCTGCGCCAATGGGGGATGATGCAATGGCGCTTGGTGGAATAACACCCGATCTTGACGGTGAAATTGACTTCGCTCCGGTTATGGCGTCATACGCCGATGAGGAGGGAGATGGTGCTGTAGCTGAGGAATCGGAAGGTGGTTTGGCTGATGTGGCAGTTCCTGCATTGGCAGAATCTGCAGATGAAGATGCTATTGCTGCTGGCGTAGCTGAGGCGGCGGTATCGCAAGGCTTGGATGCTGCAGATGCAATAGCTGGAGGTGCTAGTAAAGATGGTGGCGACAAGGGAGCTAATGCGGGGAAAGGAAAAGCTGCAGCGGCAGGTGGAGGTCAGAGTATCCGCGTGGGGCTAACGGTATTAGAAAACCTTATGCAGATGGTCGGTGAATTGGTTCTTACGCGGAATCAGCTATTGCAAATGATGCGTAGCACAGAGGGATCTGGGGATTCGGGTAATCAATTCCAAGGTCCATTACAGCGCTTGAGTATCATTACATCGGAATTGCAAGAAGGTGTTATGCAGACGCGAATGCAGCCAATCGGTAATGCATGGGCAAAATTCCCGCGAATGATAAGAGACCTTTCTCTTGAGTTGGATAAAAAAATTGAATTGAAGATGGTAGGTGCTGAAACTGATTTAGATCGGCAAATGCTAGAAGCCATTAAAGATCCATTGACTCATATGGTTAGAAATTCTGCTGACCATGGAATAGAGCGGCCGGCAGATAGGAAAGCTTCAGGTAAGGTCGATACTGGTACTGTAACGTTGAGTGCGTATCATGAAGGGGGGCATATCATCATCAAAATATCAGATGATGGGCGTGGATTGAATTTAGATCGAATTAAAGAAAAAGCTATTGAAAATGGCCTAGCCACTGCTGAGGTTATAGAGACAATGAGTGATAAAGAAATTTATCAATTCATTTATAAACCAGGATTCTCAACCGCTGATGCTGTAACCGCGGTTTCTGGACGTGGTGTCGGAATGGATGTTGTTGTTAGCAATATTGAGCGCATTGGTGGAACAGTAGAAGTTAATTCCTTCCCAGGGAAAGGTTCTGAATTTTTAATAGAACTACCGCTTACTTTGGCGATTATGTCAGTGTTAATTGTAAGGAGTGGTAAAGAGAAATTTGCTATTCCTCAAATACGTGTTTCTGAAATTGTTCGTGCTAATAATAATCGCAAACATGCACAGCCAGATAGTGATACAGCGGAATCAAAAGAGGCTAGTAATAATTCGGAATATTGTATAGAGACACTAAATGGTGCTCCTGTTCTGCGTCTTAGGGGGAGGCTGCTGCCGTTGATATCATTAGCACGTACATTAGAGTTTGATTCGGAGAGCTTTTTAAAGGCACAAGAACGTATTGCTGCTGCAGAAATTGCGGAGAATGAAGTAGATGAAAGTGATGAAAATGGTAAGAAAATAGCTTCTACGGGCAAGGGTAGTAATGCGCCTGCTGACAACGATAATGCGATAGTATCGGGCCTAGAGCCATTTATTGTGGTTTGTGAAGTGGGGTCAATGAATTTCGGTATTTTGGTTGATCAAGTATTCCATACAGAAGAAATTGTTGTTAAGCCTGCTGCGCCGCTAATTAAGCATTTAGATGTTTATTCGGGCTGCACTATTCTTGGTGACGGTAGCGTTATTATGATCTTGGATCCTAATGGTATCATTAAGGCTAGCGGTGTTTCAGGATTGCGGGAAGTGGCTGCCGAAGAAGATGATGAGGCAAAGCATACTGCCGCAGATAGTCAGAGCAGTTTGTTAATGTTCCGTGCATGGGGTAATTCTCCGCGAACAATACCGTTAGAGCTTGTCTCTCGCTTAGAAGAGATAGATGCTGCTTCAATTGAATGGTCCGGCGACCAGCGTGTGGTGCAGTATCGTGATGGGCTTATGCGCCTAACAATGATTGATCCATCTGTTGAAATGCCTCGTGAAGGAACTGTAGAAGTTATTGTCTTTAGTGACGAAGATAGAGTGATGGGGATCGTTGTTGAGGAGGTGCTTGATATTGTTCGTTGTGAAATGGATATTAAGTCTCAAACAGGAGAAAACGGTATTCTGGGAAGTATGGTAATTGATAAGCAAACAACAGACTTGGTAGATGTTAGCTACTTTTTTGAGAAAGTGTTTGGTAGCTGGTTGCGGAAAGAGCAGGGGGTGATTGAAGACAAAACAGAAGGTGGCAAAAAACAGAAACATATTTTGTTAGTTGATGATAGTCCATTCTTCCGTAAATTTATGCAGCCGGTGCTGGTAATAGCTGGATATAAAGTTACCCCTGCAGAAGATGCTTATGAGGCGATCTCTCTTTTGGAGAGTAAGCCGGATGGTTATGATGTGGTGGTGACGGATATTGATATGCCAGAAATGACGGGTATAGAATTTATGCAGCGTTGCAGGAAAGATGAGCGCTTAGCCCAATTACCATTTATTGCCTTAACATCCCATACAGAAGAGTCTTTAGGTGGGGATGCAAAAGAAATGGGCTTTGATAGCTTTGTAGCAAAGTCAGATAGAGATCGGCTAGTTAGTGTTATTGGTGAATTAATTGTTCGCAAAAAGAAAGAAGCAGCTTAGGTTTGCTAGTGCAGGGAGGAATAGATGGCAGCAACAGATATGGTAAAGCATGAGGATGACTCCTCAATAATTGCGGGGGATAATTTTCACTCTCGGCAGTTTGTAACAATGCAGGTGGATGGACAGCTCTTTGGTATTCCTGTGCAGACGGTAAGGGATGTATTGAGGCCACTTCCAATAACGGATATTCCGTTGTCAGTGCCTGAGATTAAAGGCTCAATCAATCTTCGAGGTAGAATTGTTACCGTGATTGATATGCGGATTCGCCTAGGTCTTGATGAAGTGGAGGCCACGGCAGAAACAATGCATGTAGTTGTTGAGCATAAGGAAGAGCTTTATAGCTTTGTAATTGATAAAGTTGGAGATGTTCTAACTTTAAAGTTAGATGATTTAGAGCATAATCCAGCAAATCTTGGTGCGAACTGGCAACAGGTGTCACTTGGTGTGTACCGGCTTGACGGTCAGATATTAGTTGTTCTTGATATAGAGAGCTTGCTCAAATTATAATGGTAAGTAGTAATTTTCCTTGAGGAATAAAGCAAATGGCAGGAGTTGTATGAGAGTTGCACTGGTTGTTGATGATTCAAAGGTTGTCCGTACGGTATGTCGTAGGATTATGGAAGAGCTTGGGTTTGATGTGCTCGAAGCTGAAAATGGTAAAGTGGCATTAGAGCAGTGTAAGGTAAAAACTCCAGAAGTTGTTTTGTTAGACTGGAATATGCCTGTAATGAATGGGTTAGAGTTTTTATTGGCATTTCGTCAATTTAAAGAGTATGCGGATAGCGTTGTGGTGTTTTGTACAACAGAAAATGATATTGGAAAAATACAACAAGCAATATCTTCGGGTGCTAATGAATATATTATGAAGCCTTTTGATGAAGGTATTATCCGTGGAAAGCTAGAGCAGCTAGGCTTGTTATAAATTTTAATATTATCGTGGTTTTATATAAATATGGCTACTCCTAATAACCCTTCTCAAACATCTTTGATGATTGTTGATGACTCCGCAGTAATACGCGGGCTTTTTTCTAAGGTTCTTGAAACAGAATCTGGAATTACAGTCGTTGCAAAGGCATCAGGTGGTGAGCAGGCAATCCAAACGCTAAAGCGTCTGGCCGCATCGGGCCAAACAGTTGATGTTATGACGCTTGATATTCAGATGCCTGATATGGATGGGTTAGAGGCTCTACCAAAATTACTTGCTATAATGCCTGATATGAAAGTTATTATGGCATCAACCTTATCAACAAAAGGTGCTAAAGAGACATTAGAAGCCTTAGCTATGGGGGCTGCGGATTATTTAGCTAAGCCCGATACAAAAGGCAAACGTGAGCTTCTTATACAGTTTGGTAATGAGCTTGCTAGCAAAGTGAAGATATTAGGTAAAAGACGTGCAACCTCGGGCGAAAAGGGCGTTAAGCCTGTTCTTGAAGGTGGTGTATCTGGAGTCTCTGATTATACATTACGTTCTTCTTCTAATGTACTTAAACCTAGTGTTTTAGCTATCGGATCGTCCACAGGTGGCCCTCAAGCTTTAATAAGTGTACTAACACAAATATCAAAGAAAAAAATTAACATTCCTATCCTAGTAACGCAGCATATGCCGGCTGAATTTACTGCAGTTTTTGCGCAACAAGTACAAAATTCAACGGGGTTAACATGTACAGAAGGCATAGATGGGGCCACATTAGTGCCAGGGCATGTTTATATTGCGCCGGGTAATTATCATATGTTGGCAGAAAAAGATGGTGCTAAGGTGGTTATTCGTACCAATCAAGATGAACCAGAAAATTTCTGTCGCCCTGCGGTGGATCCAATGTTGCGTAGCTTAGTTAAGGCTTATGGTGGGCGTGTGTTAACCGTAATTCTTACTGGTATGGGTAGTGATGGAATGCGCGGCGCAAAAGTTGTTGTTGATAAGGGAGGGGTGGTTATTGCTCAAGACCGTAAAACATCTGTAGTTTGGGGGATGCCTCGTGCTGTGGCTGATGCTGGATTATGCACAAAAGTTACGCCCCTAGGGGATATAGGAAGGGAAATTATCCTGTTATCACAAGGACAAATTGGATGACGTTACATAAAGATGATTTTATATATTTGCGGACTTTAGTTAAGCAAAAATCAGGTATAAGCCTTTCAGACGATAAAGCTTATTTGATTGAATCACGCTTGATGCCTGTTATGAGTTTGCATAAAGTTTCTGGGTTTTCAGACTTGGTTTCACGGCTGCGCCTTGGTCAGGATGCACGGCTTGTAACCGATATTGTTGAAGCAATGACAACAAATGAAACGTCATTTTTCCGTGATATGAAGCCTTTTGATCAACTTCGTGATTCATTGGTTCCTTGGGTAGCTGAGCAAAACAAATCTCGTCAATTGGATATATGGTGTGCGGCAAGTTCAACAGGACAAGAGCCATATTCAATTGCAATGACATTGATGGAAAATAAGCATAAACTTCCTGACTGGCGGATTAAGATTGATGGAACGGATATTGATACAAAGGTCCTTGATAAGGCAAGAGAAGGGATTTATACCCAGTTTGAGGTGCAGCGTGGTCTGCCTATTATGTTATTAATGAAATATTTTACTCAGCAGGAAAGCTATGGTGAAAAATGGCTGCTAAAAGATGAAATAAAAAAGTTAACAAGTTATTCACAATTTAATTTATTTGGTAGTTATGCTGCACGTAGAAAATATGATATTATCTTTTGCCGTAACGTACTGATTTATTTTGAAAAAGAAGATAAAGAGAAAATTGTTGAGAATCTAAAATCATGTCTTAAGCCGCATGGGGTACTTGTTATCGGCGCTTCAGAGTCTTTGTCTGGCTTAACGCATACACTCGCTCCATTTAAAGATATTAGATCTGTTTTTTGTCGACCATAATTCTGCATTAGACTAGGTTAACCTTCTTTAACTTACTTATTTATATGGCTTATGTGTAGTCATGTGGTGGCTTTAGTGTTTAGTCATTCATTAGTATGTATTTTTTTGGAAAAGGCTGACTTGCCCTTTTCTAATGTTTATTTCAGCTCAAGTTTAGGATGAGGTTGTTCTAAATTACAATATTTAGGGCATTAGAGATAATTTATATCTCTCTTTTTGAGTTGGTAGGTGCTTTGTGACAGTATGATGTCGAATTTTCTAGACCACTTTTATGAATCTGCTATATTCTGGCCAGTATTTTCATAGTATTTGGTGTATTATATTGATGTTTAAAAAAATATTGGTTGCGAATAGGGGCGAGATCGCCCTGAGGATAATGCGAACTGCCAAGAAAATGGGCATAAAGACAGTAGCTGTCTACTCTGAGGCGGATACTAATGCGCTTCATGTGGCTTATGCAGATGAGGCTGTGTTTATTGGCCCTAGCCCTGCAGATCAAAGTTACCTAGTTATTGATAATATTCTAGATGCGGTAAGGCAAACCGGTGCAGATGCTGTGCACCCTGGATATGGTTTTTTGTCAGAGAATGCAGACTTTGCTGAAGCACTGGCACGTGAGGGAGTTGTATTTATTGGCCCAGGTCCTGATGCTATCCGCCACATGGGTGATAAAATTGAGGCTAAAGATCGCGCGCACAAAGCACGTGTAAATATTGTCCCTGGCTATCAGGGGCAGGTAAAGGATACGAAAGAAGCCGCACGGATAGCAGCTAAAATTGGGTTCCCAGTAATGTTCAAGGCTGCAGCCGGTGGTGGCGGTAAGGGGATGCGAATTGTACGCGAGAAAAGTGAAGTAGCCCAAGCTTTTAGCTCCACTACTAATGAAGCAAGAAAAAGCTTTAGTGATGAGCGAATTTTTATTGAAAAATTTATAGAAAATCCACGGCATATTGAAATACAAATATTAGCAGACACACACGGAAATGTTGTGTGTTTAGGAGAACGTGAGTGTTCAATTCAACGTCATCATCAAAAGGTAATAGAAGAAGCTCCTAGTCCTTTCTTAGATGAAAAAACACGAAAGAAAATGTATGATCAGTCTGTTTCATTAGCTAAATTAGTGGGTTATTGCTCGGCGGGAACTGTAGAATATATTGTTGACCAAGAGAAGAATTTCTACTTCCTTGAAATCAATACCAGATTGCAAGTAGAGCATCCTGTAACTGAGTGGGTAACGGGAACTGATCTTGTTGAATTGATGATTAAAATTGCAGCAGGAGAAAAGCTTCCTTTTGCTCAAGAGGATATTAAACTCAACGGTTGGTCAATGGAATGTCGGGTATATGCAGAAGACCCAACGCGTGGCTTCTTACCATCTACAGGGCGTATAACAGAGTATGAAGAGCCAAAAGCGGGCACAAATGTCCGTATTGATAGTGGTGTATATGCCGGCGGTGAAGTTAGCATGTTTTATGATGCGATGATTTCTAAGCTTATTACATTCGGCAAAACACGAACTGAAGCTATTAAACATATGCAGCATGCGCTTGGTGAATATGTTATTGAGGGCGTATCGCATAATATTGACTTCTTGGAAGCGTTAATGGCGCATCCAAGGTTTGCTGCTGGCGAATTATCAACTAACTTTATTGCGGACGAATATCCAGATGGTTTTTCTGGAGCGCAGTTGGATGAAGAAAAAACTCGTGTTCTAATTGCTGTAGGGGTGTTTTTGTATTTAAAGGATGCCTATCGCGCTATTACTATTGAGGGGCAAATGCCAGGGCGGGCACGCCAGGTGTCCACACGTTGGGTTGTCGGGGTTGATGATGATAATTATTCAGTTAATGTTCGGCAACAGCGTAATGGATTTGACATTCAATACGAAACCCAAAGGTTTAATGTTTCAAGCAACTGGGTATTAGGTGGTCGTCTATTTCAAGGGAAAGTGGATGGCAGGAGTGTAAACGCAAAAATAGAAATTATACCAGGCGGTTATATATTGACGCATGGTGGGTCTAGTGCTCGTGTCACTGTTCGCACACCACGTGTAGCCGAGCTAGGTAAGTATATGCCTGAGCCGGATGAAAGTGCTCAAGCGTTGCGTTTAGATGCTCCTATTTCTGGCGTAGTAACCGAGTTAAAAGTAGAAGAAGGCCAAAATGTAATACGTGGGCAAGATCTACTTATTCTTGAAGCTATGAAAATGGAAAATATTCTCTATGCTGATAAGGACGCTAAGGTTTCTCGTATTTTAGTAGAAAAAGGGCAAAGTGTAGCTGTTAATACTGTATTAATAGAGTTTGCTGCTTTAGAAGAGCTAGAAGGAAGTGATGTAAAAATTGAGGCTGATGGTGAAAACAAAAAAGAACCTACGAAAAAGCCCGCAAAGAAGAAAGCAGGACGTAAGTAAGTAGCTATTACTAGTATAAGCGTCACTTTGTTATGACTTAGTGTAGATGATATACATTTGTTTTGCCATGATATAAATTTTAGGCACGGTGATAAAACTCTTAAGAAGAGATAGTGTTATGTCGCTTCCAATTATTACAGCTCAGGAATTGGTGGATATTACACAAGGGGCTTGGACACAAGAACTAACACAACCCGTGCATTATATTAGGGAGTCATTGGCCCATATTGAAGAGGGGCTAACAAACTTTCTCTATGCTCCCGAATTTTTCTATTCAACGGCTACTCACTCGCGTGATCAAGCATTACTTACTAGTTTAGATGCTGTAGAAAAGGGAGCAATAGGGTGTATTGTAACGCAGAGGCCTCGTAATTTGGCCCCTACAGTTCCTTGCTTAATAGTTGCTGATGTACAAAAGGCAATCTTAACTCTGGCGCAATATCAACGCGATAGGGCAAAGGCAAAATTTATTTTTGTCTGTGGTAGCGTGGGAAAAAGTACTACAAAGAATTTAACTGCCTCATTATGTAAGGCGGTAGGCACAGTTACTAAGTCTGTTTTTAACTATAATACAGGTAATAGTATAGAGTTGATGCTGGCTAATGTAGCGGAAGATACGCAGTATATGGTGCAAGAAGTAGCTATTCGTAATATTGATAAACAAGCAAGTTTAATTAAGCCAGATGTTGTGATTCTTACAATGGTTGAAAAGGAGCATGTTTCAGATCAAGAGCGTGCGGGGTTTTTTGGTGACGATGCAATCAACCAAATTATTGAAAAGAAGTGTAGGCCGTTTGCACATTTGTCATATGATGGTACGGCTGTATTAAATATTGATAATCAATATTATGATAGGATATTAGCTAAGGCTAAAGCACATAATGCGCCAAATATATTAACATTTGGTGTGCATAAAGATGCCGATATTCGTCTAACTAAGTATCAGCTATATGCAAATCATAGTGAAGTAACTATAGACATAAAGGGTGTTTTTTATAACTACACATTATCCCTAGCAGGGATGCATCTTGTGCATAATAGTTTATCCTCCATTGCAGCTCTTTATGCTGTTGGAGGTGATATTGCTGCTGCAATAGAGGCATTTAGTCATGTGGTTGCAGAAGATAAGAAGGGCAATTTTACTGATATTTTATGGAAGGGGGGAAGTGTCACTCTAATTAATGATACTACAAATTCAACATTACCTGCTCTACGTGCATTATTCAAAACATTGTCACTACAGCCTATATCGCTGGGTGGAAAGAGGATTGCGGTGTTGGGAAGTGTTCCTGATTTAGGGTCTATAATGCAGGAAGAAATGGAATTATTAGCAGGTGATGCATTAGGCTCATCAATTGATAAGTTCTATACAATTGGTGAAGAAATGCTTCATTTCAATAATAATTTTACAGATAGGTCACGTATTGCAGACCATGTACAAAGTCTGGAAGAACTAGAGCTTGTATTGCAGGAAGAGCTATGTGCAGGTGATATTGTTGCATTGAAATCGTCTCGCAGACCAGAGCATATTGCATTGCGTCGAATATGGGATAGGCTAACAACAAAGGATGCTAATAAGAAAAAATCTATAGTGCAAGGTGATTTTGCTAAAGATAAAGAGTCTCATATCAATGTTTTAATAGGTGGTGATACATATCTAGGAGAAAATTATCAAGATTTACGAGAGAGCAAGGGAAAAACTCATTATTTGAAGCGCTATGGCTATGATCATAGTTTCCTGAATTTGGCTCCCCTGATGCAAGATTCAGATTGTGTGGTGCTTAATTTGGAATCAGCATTGACTTCAATGGATAAATCGCCATTAGACAATGAGAAAGGCTTTGTTCTAAATGGTAATCCCGAAGCTACTATTGCGGCGCTAAATAGACATAATGTAAAGGCTGTTATGCTGGGCAATAATCATGCAATGGATTATGGTGAGCAAGGGTTGTTGGATACTATCAGTGCTTTAAAACAAGGGGGTATTACACCTTTTGGTGCAGGGAGTGACTTAAGCAGCGGTCAGGCGGCGCTAGCACTTCATTTTAAGCGAAAGGGACAAGAGTTCAAACTCGCGATAATATCAGCTTATCACTATAATATGAATTATGATAAGGTATATAAGTTTTACTCAGGCAATACAAAACCTGGGGTTAACAATCTTAAAATAAGCAGGCTCCAAGAGCAAATAGCGCGGCTAAAGGATGAAGGCTATTATGTAATTATGTCTCCGCATTGGGGAAAAAATTATGCACTTCGCCAATTTCAGCAAACATCGCAGGCGGATACTATTTTACGACGCTGTCGGGCGGATTTAATTTTAGGTCATGGTCCTCATGTATTTAATGAATTTCAAATGAGGCAAAATGCTTGGGTAATTTTTAGCTTAGGTAATTTTATTTTTAATAGTGAGGGTGAGTATGAAAAACATCAGTTGCCACCTTATAGCTTTGTCGCATCTCTCAATGTTGCCTTTGGTAAATATGGACATAGAAAGTATTTAGATTTATATCCAATTGTTAGCTGCAATCGGTTAACGCAATTTCAGCCTAGCTTTGTTTCTGAACAACAGTTTGAGCAGATCACCGCTTGGCATCGTCTTATGCAGTATGATGCATCATTTTTTGACAATAACATTATCCCCACTCAGACAGGTGGTCGATACCACTTCCGTCTTTCGTTGCTTTAGCTTAAATTTCTTACGTAAAAAGAATCACAAAGCTAATTAATTTTGTAGGTGATGCTGTAAGGCTTCTAGAACCGCCTCATTTTCTTCTGTGGCGCCAATGGTGATGCGTAAGCAGGATGGTAGGCCATAACTCTGCATTGCGCGGACTAATATCCCCTGTTCTTGTAAAAAGCTATAAGCAGCGTTTGCGTCATGCTCGCTCTTGAATTCGACTAATATAAAATTGGCAACACTGGGATAAACAGTCAGGCCAAGTGATTTTAGTCCTTTTGCCATCTTCTTTAGCCAGATGGTGTTGTGCTGTCGTGACTGTTCTTCAAAGTCAGTGGACTGTAAAGCGGCAATACCTGCGGCCTGAGCCATAGATGCTACATTAAATGGCCCTCTGATGCGATGAAGAATATCTGCAATTTCCGGTGGACAATAGGCCCACCCTAATCTAATGCCGCCTAACCCGTGAATTTTTGAGAAGGTACGGGTCATTACGGTATTATTGCTTCCATCTACAATGTCTGCTCCTGCAGTATAGTCACTATTTTCGACATACTCAGCATAAGCAGCATCAATAACTAATAAAACATGCTCTGGTAGATTTTGTCTTAGTTGCAATAATTTTTTACGAGGAATATAGCTTCCTGTTGGGTTATTTGGGTTGGCAATAAACACTATCTTTGTTTTTTCTGTAACTGCGCCAAGTAACTTAGTAATATCAATAGATTTATTTGTTTCTGGAGCTTTGACCGGAGTTGCGCCAACTCTTAGAGCGGAAATAGGGTACATTAAGAACCCATGCTCGGTATATAGCACTTCATCCCCAGGTCCCGCATAGGCTTGACAAAGTAGGGCTAGTAACTCATCAGAGCCCGCGCCACACACAATACGTTGTGCATCAAGGTTGTAGCGTGCTGCAATAGCACTTGTTAATGCCGAGCTCCCTCCATCAGGATAGCGGTGTTGTGATAAAACAGACCCGATCATTGCTTCTAGGGTTTGTGCGCTGCAGCCGAATGGATTCTCATTAGAGGATAACTTAATAGTAGAATTATTTCCTGTAGTTTTGGATGTTCCCGGTTTGTATGGGGATATATCTAAAATTTGTGGAACAGCCACCTGTGGTCCAGAAGTAGAGATAGGCAGCTTCGATGGTGGTGTTTGAGTCATGTATCTATCTTTCTTAATAGTGAGCCTATATATTATTGATAATTAGGAGCAGAGCATTGGCACGGCATATGATCCTAAATGATGTCCATTCACGGGGCAATCTGGTCGGCTATGTTGACTATTCATGCCTTCAATAGCTTTTTGCATAGATGTATTTGAGCCATCAACAAAGCCAATGATTTTAACGAGGTAGTGATGCTGCGTTGGAACATTCATAACCCGGCAACTGCCTAAAAATGCATATTCTAATCCATGCTGTACTAAATAAGATTCTAATGCTGTGAATTGAACGCGTTCTTCAGCACTGAGGACCCAGAGTGATTCATCGTTTCCTGTAGCTTCGGGCTTTACATGGCCAATAGAAACTAAAGGTACTTTTGAAGAATAGGCCGTGCGTATGAATGGTAGGGTAGCAAAAATCTTTAAGTCAGCATGTTCTTCAGCAATTCTTGACCACCACGCGCTTGGAACATGGCTTTCCCATAAAGGCAGAACTCCAATGGTTGCATGTCCGCTACGAACATCATGCAGTACATCAATTCCAGATGGACGCTCTTCTGTTGGGGTAAATGGTCCAAAATACTCACGTGCTAACCAGTAGCAGTCTTCGCTGCTATCGCGGGAGACCGTAGATACTCGTGCATTTTCTTCAACATTAATAGCGCCAGAGATAATCATACGCCAGATTTGGGCAATTGCAGCCTTAGGGAAGTCCGGGTGCATACGTTCTGTAACACTTCTGACCATAACTGCCTCTCGCCCAGGGCGTATTATGCTACCCGACATGCCAGCATTACGTTTAAATTCTCCTACCTGCTTAACAATATCTATACGCTGACAAAGGAGATCAAGAATTTGGTTGTCAAGATCATCAATGTTCTCGCGGAATTTTTGTAGTGCGTTGTTCTGGTCTGTCATGTTATATATCCGGTAGTGATAGTGCGGTCATGCCCCCACGAGGTTTTGACTCTGTTATTACTAGAAGGAGGCAAAACTTGCAAGCCGGATAGATAAAACCGGCATGTATCTACTTAATTTAGCGGTAATTCATGTTAGAAATCGAAATTATTCCAGTATTAGAAAGTAATTATATATATTTGGTACATGATTCTGTAACAAGAAAAACAATAGTGTTTGATCCTGCAGAAGCAAAGCCTGTGTTAGATTGTTTGGCTAAAAAGGGGTGGCGATTATCGTATATTTTTAATACACACCACCACTGGGATCATGTTGGGGGAAATATTGAACTAAAACGTAAGACAAATTGTATTATTTACGGTTTCGATGCAGGGCGGATTCCAGGATTGGATATTCAGTTAGTCGATGGTCAAGTGATTCCTTTATCAGGGGATCATCCAGTAAAAGTTCTACATCTTCCTGGTCATACTGCAGGAGACTTAATTTATTTTTTTGAGAAAGATAAAATAGCATTTGTTGGAGATGTATTATTTGCAATGGGGTGTGGACGCTTATTTGAAGGTACGCCATCTCAAATGCATGCAAGTCTTAAAAGGCTGGTGCATGAACTGCCATCTGAAACAAAAATATATTCAGCGCATGAATATGCGGAAAGTGACGCTCGTTTTGCATTAACGGTAGAAGCTGCAAATATGAATCTAGAAAACAGGTTCCGGCATGTTGTGCATAATACATTAGATAAAATACCAAATCAGCCAGCTTTATTAAGTGTGGAGTTAGAAACTAATCCATTTTTAAGAACTGATAGTGCCGAAATTAGAGAATCCTTAGGTATGCATTCCTCTTCTGAAGAAGAAGTGTTTGCTGATTTGCGTAAGCGTAAAGATGATTTTTGATATGGTGCCGCGAAGAAGAATTGAACTTCCGACCCCGTCATTACCAATGACGTGCTCTACCACTGAGCTACCGCGGCCTATAAAAACACCAAATGCCTTGCAAAAAAGGCTGTTTTGCGAGGCGCAATCTGCACCATAATGCACAAGAGTGCAATAGGAATTTTTATGATCCGTTAGATTTGCAGATTATTTTCTTCTATGTACTTGTAAATTTCTGTATAATAAAGGAAATGAAAACAGGCCATATTTGGCTATAAGGAAAAAAATAATGGAAGATCCTTCTCTATCTAAAAATAAAGAGAAAGCTCGTAGACGTAAGGGGCAGGCTGGCAATCAAAAGCAAGATCGTTTAGCGCAAGCATTAAAAGAGAATTTGACTCGACGTAAAGCTCCTTCCGCTCAAGATGAAGATATGGCATCTTAAGCTATAATAAAAATTAAGCGGCGATGCCGTATGTTATTCTAACTTTGAGATTTATGTGTTATTTGCGGCGAAAAAACCTCAATCTAAGAAAGAGCAAATTCTTGAGCGCATGAAGCGTGTTGAGACATGCTTTGAGGCTGCCCAAATTCTGGCTGAAGATCGTAAAAAGCTCTATGTGGCTCGTGGCGGTTTTATGAAACCAGTAGAGGATTTTAAAGTAAATGATGATTGGCAGGATAGGGTTGGATCTATGCGTAAAAGCATTAGTTCCCATCGTGATCGTGCGCGTAGTCGAGGAAAATCTATTTTCCGCAGCCGCTAATATCTATAATATATTTATGGATAATTTGTTTATAAAAGCGTTTTGGTGCCAAAAATTATTTTATCGTAGTCTGCCTTATAGGTAGGGGTAGCTACATTCTAGTAGATGTTATTTTTGCCTTATAAATGGTCCTCTGCTTGCCGCAAGAAACACTTTGCTATGAAGCATTAAGCTAATGTTAGTGTTAAATATTCTACTCTGCAGTCTTCTTCTTAGCTGGAGCTTTCTTTGTGGTTGCAGCCGTTTTTTTCTTTGTTGTGGCGGTTTTCTTGGCTGGTGTCTTTTTCTTTGCTGTGGCCGCTTTTTTGGCCGGCGCTTTCTTCTTAGTGGTAGATTTTTTCTTGGCAGCCTGTTTTTCCAGTAATTCTAGTGCTTTATCTAATGATAATGTTTCTGGTGATTCATCTTTGGGCAATGAAGCATTTATTTTTTCATGCTTTACATATGGGCCATAACGTCCTTCATATACTCCAATGTCTTTTTCAGTTTCAGGGTGTTTTCCGATTATTCTAAGTGGTTCTGCTCCCTTTTTGGCTCCAGCACTAGCTATAAGGTCAACTGCACGGTTGATTCCTACAATCAGTACATCATCTTCTTTAAGAGAAATGAATCTACCATCATGTTGAATATAAGGGCCAAAGCGGCCTATACTTGCTGTGATTTTTTTGCCAGACTCGGGATGTATACCAACTTCTCGAGGTAGAGATAATAAGCCAAGGGCAAGTGTAATATCCACATCTTCAGGTGTTACACCTTTTGGTAAAGATTGTCGCTTTGGTTTGTCTTTACCAACGGGCTCTCCGAGCTGAACATAAAAGCCATAAGGCCCTTTGCGTAAGGTGATTTCTAGATTGCTTACAGGGTCAATACCTAACTGGCGTGGTTCTGCAACGCCAGCAGCGCCTGTAGATGCATTATTGTCTCCATCTCCAGTACTTAACTGTCGGGTATAGCTACATTCTGGGTAGTCTGAGCAGCCAACAAAAGCTCCAAACTTACCCAAGCGAAGGCCTAATGTGCCTTTACTACATGATGGGCAGGTGCGACGCGTTGATTCATCTCCTTCACCAGGGAATAATAGCGGAGATAGTAATGTGCTTAGTTCATCAATAACTTGAGTAAACTCTAACTTCATTGCGCTATCTACATTACTATGGAAATCTCCCCAAAATAGGCGTAGAGCTTCCTTCCAGTCAAGATTACCTCCCGAGACTTCATCCAGTTGGTTTTCTAACCGTGCTGTAAAATCATATTCTACATAGCGGTTAAAGAAGCTTTGTAAAAATGCGGTGACAAGTCTTCCGCGCATTTCAGGTATAAAGCGCTTTTTATCTAACCGTACATATTCACGATTTTGCAGTACGGCAAGTATGCTGGCGTAGGTAGAAGGACGACCGATGCCAAGCTCTTCCATTTTCTTTACTAAGCTAGCTTCTGTAAAGCGTGGTGGCGGTTGGGTGAAATGCTGTGCAGGTTCTGGGGTTACTAACGTTGCTGATTCACCTTCATTTAATGGCGGAAGTAGTTTATCTCCATCATCGTCCTTATCATCATCTTTTCCTTCGTTATAAAGGCGAGAGAAGCCATCAAATACAACAGTAGAGCCATTAGCGCGGAAGGTTAATTTACCATCTTGTGATATAATCTCAGCCATTACTTGATCAAGTACGATTGATTCCATTTGGCTGGCAATTAGACGCTTCCAAATGAGTTCATATAGGCGGAACTGATCTTCGTTAACGCGTGATTTTATAGCAGCAGGGGTACGTGCAGGGTCAGTTGGGCGGATTGCTTCATGAGCCTCTTGTGCGTTTTTAGCTTTGCTTTGGTAGATGCGAGGGGATTTAGGGACATATTGATTGCCATAGTTGCTGGATATCATGTCTCTAGTGGCTGAAATTGCCTCAGGCGCAACTGTTACGCCATCAGTACGCATATATGTTATAAGTCCTGTTGTTTCTCCACCAAGGTCAATACCTTCATATAATTTTTGTGCAGTTTGCATGGTTCTTGTTGCAGAGAATCCTAACTTCCGTGAGGCCTCTTGCTGTAATGTTGAGGTGGTAAAAGGAGCATAAGGATTACGCTTTGCCTGTTTCTTAGTTACACGAGAGACCGCATAATTTGCTTGAGCTGCCTGTTTTGCTAGTGCTTGGGCCTGTTCATCATTGCTAATGGCTAACTTATCAAGCTTTTCTCCATTGCTATGCGTAAGGCGTGCGGTAAAATCATTGCCCGCAATATTCTTGAATTTACCAGTAATATCCCAATATTCCTGACTAACAAAAGCTTCAATTTCTCCTTCGCGATCGCAAATTAAGCGTAGTGCCACAGACTGTACGCGTCCAGCAGACTTGCTGCCAGGAAGCTTTCGCCATAGGACTGGGGATAGGTTAAAACCTACTAAATAATCTAAGGCGCGCCGTGCCTGTTGGGCATTTACCAAATTCATATCTAATTCGCGTGGGTTAGCAATAGCATCCTGTACGGCAGATTTGGTAATTGAATTGAAGGCTACGCGCTGTATTTTTGTATCCTTTTTAAGGGCTTTGCGACTTTTTAAGGCTTCAAGCACATGCCAAGAAATTGCTTCTCCTTCACGGTCTGGATCCGTTGCAAGAATTAAAGAATCAGCACCTTTAACGGCATCAGAAATAGCCTTTACATGTTTTTTAGAATCATTACTTACTTCATAGTCCATAGCAAAATCATCATCAGGGCGCACTGACCCGTCTTTAGATGGTAGGTCACGAATATGGCCAAAGGATGCTAATACAGTGTAGTCTTTACCCAAATATTTATTAATGGTCTTACACTTAGCAGGTGATTCTACAATAACAACGTGGTGCATATTTTTTTCCGGTTTCTAAGAACTAAAATCATAATAGATTATGGTTCGGGCGGTTTATAACTATAAAACTATTCTTACTAATTATAACTTTACTATATTGATTACGTATAACCTTTGCGTAATATGAATTTGATATATTATGTTATGGTTGTTTTGGCAAAAAATTATAAATAAAAAGCAAAAACACAATATACGCATTGCTGCACGGGGCAGAGCTTTACATGATGAAGTTGCTTTTGAAAAGAAAAAAGTGGGTTCAGTGCAGGGAACAGCGTAATCTTATAAATCAAGATTTAGTCTTAAACTCTATAGTAACAGAGATGTAGCCAGAAGAGACATTAGATAAAACTATGTCAATGGCCGGTCAATTTGTGCTGTACTAGCGCTACGATCGGCATTAACAGCCTCTGAGAAGCTGCGGTCATTTGGAGCGCCGTTAGATACTAAATCTCGGAAATGAGTACTGCTTCTTGCTGGAGGGGCAGATAAAACATTTGCAACATGAGGCTCTATTTCATTAATCGTTTCTAATATAGGCGGTACTTCATGAGGTGTAGGTTGATTTTCTAAAGGAGGCGTTGCACTGCTTGGCGTTAATGCTTTACGGAGGTTGTCTACAAATGTTTTAAGTGCATCAATAGTTGTTGATGCTAAATCTCCACCAGGAACAATAGTTTTTAATGTTCCCGTTACAGCACCTTCAGCAGCATTGCGCATACGCTCTTTTCTTCGGTTGGGGGCTTCTTCCGTTCCTGTAGATGCGCCACCGGCCATATCGGATAAAACGGCAGAAAGTGGGCCTGCATCAGCAAGCATTTCAGCTGTGCTATTACATGCGGCTTCACCTTTTGCAGTTTCCTTTCCTGTTTCAACAGCAGAATTTCTATTTTGAAAGCGGGATATAGCATAGCGTGCACCAGCAGTACAAAGGGCTGCAACGCCAACAGTAAGGGCTACTTTTGATGTGCTTGCTAGTGCAGTTGAAGCAGTTAGCGTTGAGAAAAGTCCTAAATTTATTAAATGACTGGCACCAATTTTGCCAGCTCCACCTGCAGCAACCACAGCAATATCAGGACCACTCTTACGAGCGGTATTCCGGATAGTTGCCCTAAGAGTTGGCGATTGTTCGTTGTTATCAGACATTATTATTTATATCCATTCCTGCTATAATAACGAGCGCAGGTGTAATTTATACTCATATCAGTGTACGGTACTATCTCTTAATAAAGTGTTAATGAATGCTCCAAATGGTAAGGAATAGGCATAAAAACCAATAAATATAGTGGTGGAAGGCAATTACGCAACAGCATTAGTCGCTAATAATGCTATTCTATTGCCTGGGTGACGTTCTAACCTTCCAGCAAGTTCAAGCTCAAGTAAAATGGCTTGAATGATAGATGCTGGTACGCCGCAATGTACTATCAGGTCGTTTATATCTATAGGGGTAGTATTTAATGATTGTTGTATTTGATGTCGTGCATTCTCAATTTCATTTGGGGATGGTGTTATGGCGGCTTGGTGGGTGAAGCTATTGTTGTCTCGCTCAAAAAGGCCGTTATCTATTGCTGTTGGGTGGTGTTTCATATAATTAACCGCTTCGATAATATCATCTGCAGAGGTAATTAATGTCGCGCCAGATTTTAGTAATTTATTGGGGCCAGCAGCACGTGGGTCCATTGGGTTTCCAGGGATAGCCATAACTTCTCGCCCCTGTTCACCAGCTAATCGCGCTGTTATAAGGGAGCCAGATCGAACTGCGGCTTCAACAACAACAACACCCCAAGATATACCAGAAATAATACGATTACGGCGGGGAAAGTGCTCTGCCTTGGGAACCGCATTAAAAGGACTTTCGGCAAGGATGCATCCTTTTTCGGCTATTTGATGATATAAATTGGAGTTTTCTTTTGGGTATATATGGTTGATACCACCAGCTATTACAGCAATGGTTCCTTGTGCAAGGCTGCCTTGGTGTGCCGCAGTATCAATCCCACGTGCTAGGCCAGATGATACGGCATATCCCTGCTTGCCTATTTCCTGTGCCAATTGTTGGGTTAGTCTGCACCCACTTAAGGATGCATTGCGCGTGCCTACAAAGGCTATTATATCTTGCTTTAGGTATAATTTGTTGCCAAATACTGTAAGTACGGGTGGTGCATCATCTATATGGCATAATTGTGGAGGGTAGTTAGAATCTCCGGCAAAAATATAGTGAGCTCCATAACGTTCGGTTTGGTCCCATTCATTTTGAGCTTGGTCTATTGTGCAGCATTTCAGCTTTGTTTTTTTACCGCCACGTTTTGCCATCTCTGGTATGGCTTCTAGTGCTTTAGTCGCTGATCCATACAGTTTTATCAGTTTATAAAAAGTACGAGGTCCAACATTTTGGCTACGAATTAGTTGTAGCCAGTGAATTCTCTCAGCATCAGAACTAGGAGGAATTGGGATGTCGAGCATGATATTATTCACCAATTAAGAGAGGTTTTGATTTTTTATACAACTTTGCATAGTCGGTTGCTAGTTGTTTATTCCTTGTACTCGGATTTGATTATGGAGCCTTCTTACGAAAGCCACCTTCTTTACCAGCAAGTAATCGGCGGATATTGCTGTGATGGCGTATGATAACAACTGCACTTAAGAATAGAATACTATAGCGAAATATATCATCAGGGATTAACATCCAGGTAATAATAGGCGCGGATATCATTGCAATAATAGCTGCCAATGAAGAGATCCTGAGTATTGCGAATGTTGCTATCCACATAAGTAGCGATATAACACCGACCTGCCAGTTAAGTGTTGTTAGTACAGCAAAGGTAGTCGCAACCCCTTTGCCACCACTGAATTTTAGCCATATTGGAAACATGTGCCCTAACACGGATGCAATGGCAGCATAGAGTGGAAGATATTCCGTTGTAGATAGCGTTTGTGCTAACAACACAGAGACTACGCCTTTTAATGCATCGCATAACAGGGTAAGGACACCAAGCTTTTTTCCTCCTATTCGTGCAGCATTAGTGGCGCCAATATTGCCAGACCCCTTTGTGCGCAGGTCTCCAACGCCCATTATGCGTGCCAATAGCAGGCCAAACGGTATAGAACCTAGCAAATATGCGGATAATATTAATAAGTAATCACTATATTCCCCTGCCATAGATAGTCCTTTTTGCATTCTGCTGATGGTTGGTGTTATTTTTGTAAATAACCTTGCTGCTAAAATAGTTTCCGGTTAGTTTCGGCCTATGGATATAACATGTAAGGCTACATAATGACTACCGCAAAACCATATCAATCAACAGTAAATCCTGATGAAGTAGCAAAATTTTCTGCAATGGCAGATAGTTGGTGGGATGAGAATGGGCCATTTAAGCCTTTGCATAGCTTAACGCCTTTGCGAGTGAAATTTATAAAAGATCAAATTGATGAGCATTGGCAATCGCAATCATTGTCGGCGCAACAAAAGCCTCTTGAAGGGATTCGTATATTAGACATTGGTTGTGGCGGAGGGTTGTTGTCAGAGCCCTTAGCAAGAATGGGCGCGCAGGTGGTTGGAGCTGATGCAAGTGCTAAAAATATTGCAATTGCAAAAATACATAGTGAAAATACAGGCCTATCAATTGACTACCGCAATGTTACAGCAGAAGAGCTTGTTATATCGGAGCCGGCATTTGATGTGGTGTGCGCGTTAGAAATTATTGAGCATGTGGCGGATGTACCTGCATTTGTGAAGTCTTGTAGTCAATTGATCAAGCCTGGTGGCTTAATCATGGTTTCAACATTGAATCGTACGGCAGCTTCTTTTTTGATGGCAATTGTTGGTGCGGAATATGTGATGCGCTGGCTGCCTCGTGGTACGCATGATTGGAAATCCTTCCTTCGTCCCTCAGAAGTGGCTGATATGTTGTCTGAAAATGGCCTAAAGCTCAAAATTGTTCAAGGGATGCATTTTACTCCATGGACAGGAGAGTGGAGTTTATCAGACAAAACGCCAGTTAATTATATATTATGTGCTGAGAAACCAGAGTAAAATAGGTTAGTTTACTATGGCCGGTTTATACTTAGTTAATAGATCTATCCACGCCCTTGGCCAGGGGTTGGTGTGTTGTTATTAATAAAGCGTTCCGGTCCAGTCTTCTTAGCTTCAGATACTGAAGGGCCTTGTTTATCGCCTTGCTGTGCAAACATTGTTTTATCTGACGAAGTTGGTTGGGGGGTTGGTTCTGGCAAGGGGTTTTCAGTATCTTGTTTGCCAAGATTAGTTTTTGTGGTTTTCGCGGATTGCTTCCATTGTGCAGCGACTTCTTGAGCTGAGGGTGCTTTGCTATGCGGTTGTGAGTTCGGCTTAGAATCTATGGCAGGAGGTGCCTTGTTTTCTATAGTAGACGAAGGTGCTTCCTGCTTAGGGCTATGCACTTGTTCAGCTTGATCAAGAGCGTTTATTAGCTCGGCTGTTTCTTGTTTATCAAGCTGTTTTACGGCCTCGGGCGCAGCGTCCATCTTGTCGCCGATAGAAAGTTTCCGTACTGTTCCAGCCTCCTCTAAGACTTGCCGAATTTCTTTATGGCGCTCTGCAGGAAATTCTTGTGCTTGTTGTTGTTTGCCACCTAATTCTTCATCATGCCAGTTTGCTTCGATCCTAATAACGTTATGTTGCGTATCATATTCGGCTATCACCTGCATACCGGTTGTTAACATGGCGCGTTCTGCAGATTCTGTTACCTGCTGCTCATGTTTGGCTTGATTAATAACGTCCTGCACTTGTGCTTCTTCTTGGCGGGATAGTTCTTGTATATCTTTAGGAAGAGAGTCATGTGTAGTTTGTGCTATGGAAGCGCGTAATCCGCCATGCTCTTTTAATTTATTATCAAGTGCCTCTTGTAAAAATTCATGATCTTTATCAGAAATTTCTGTTACATGAGGTTCTTTCCCTTTGGCCGTTATTTCAATACGCAGTATATTCTCTTCTGTATTATGGGTTGCTGTAACGGTTGTATCTGGTTTTAATATATCGCTACGTAACTCGAGAGCTTTACGTTCTTGTGCTCTTTGCTCTTTTATTGCCTGCTCTTGTGCTTCCTGTTCGGCGCGTTGTGATGCTATCACGTCAAATTCATAAGCTCGATCTAGGGTGTTGATAAATTGCTGTGTTTCTAGTTTTTCTATATGGGTTGGTGGAGTATTTCCACGGTTGCTATCTATTTTAAACATTGCTTTAACAGAATCACGGGCGTTACCACCTTCTTTTAATCCTGTATTCATCATGGCAGCTTCGCGTTGGCTCAATTCTTTATCAACATATACATTCGTACCATTTTCTAATGTTTGCGAGACTTGAATGGTTAATGTGTTTGTTTGGCCGTTTCTATCTAAGAAGAAATTACTTTTAGGGTCCCTAAGTAACTGCCCTACAGTCATATCTGCTTTAGGGGCTTCTTTTGCCTCTGTGTCCGCTGAGGGGGAGTGCGCATTAAGAGCTTCTTGCAAAAAAGAAGTAATATCCTGTTGTGGAGGCTGCGCTAAAAGGGCCGTGATAGAATCCAATGTTGGGTTTAGGGCCTCTTTACTTTGAGGAGGTATGTTGGCTTGTGCAGTTCCTGCGGCAAGGGTGGAGGTAAGCACACCTGCAAGGAGGCGGTTTAGATTAGGGTTTTGATCTTTTAGTGCCATATCAGTCACGTGCCTTTACATAGTTATCCTAGCTATTTTAGCGGCAAGAGCTTAAAGAAAGGTTAATATTAGGGTAGTAATTTCATAAGATAGTATAGGCTCTAATATCATTACGGATTAGGAATGATATTAGAGGATTCTAAGGATAAAGCAGTTCAGATGTCCAGGTTCCACATTCTTGGAGGTAGAATTTTTGTCGTTCATGAATACGAAAATCACCTAATTGCCAGAATTCAAAAGTTAGAGGTACGATTCGGTATCCACCCCAGAAATCAGGCCTAGGAATGTCACCAACAGGGTATCGTGCTGTTGTTTTAGCAACGCGGCCATAGAGATGCTTCATACTGGTAAGAGGCTGCGATTGCTTAGATGCCCAAGCGCCAATACGACTTCTGCGGGCGCGGGAGGCAAAATAAGCATCAGCCTCTTCATCTGAGACACGTTCAATGGTTCCATTGACTCGTACTTGTTTTCCTAGAGTATCCCAGTAAAAACATGCGGATGCTCGAGGGTTCTGGGTTAGGTCTTGTGCCTTTTTGCTGCCAAAATTGGTATAGAATACCAATCCTCTTTCATCAGCATCTTTGAGTAACACCATGCGTGAAGAGGGTATGCCATCAGATGTTGCGGTAGCTAAACACATTGCGTTTGGCATCTCCATTCGGGCATCTTTCTTAGCTTCATCTAGCCAAGTTTGAAACTGTGTAATCGGATGTGTTGTGGTTGCGTTGGTCATGCTATATACTGCCTGTTTTCCTGCATTCGTAGGGGAATAAGGGATAAAAATCTATATTAGTTTAATATTACAGTGTTGTTCATAGGATGAAAGAAAAACAATTTCAACTGGTATCAGAATTTGAGCCAGCCGGAGATCAGCCAGCAGCTATTGATGCCTTAACCCAAGGGATCAACGTTGGAGAGAAAGATCAGGTGCTATTGGGCGTTACGGGGTCTGGTAAAACATTTACTATGGCGCAAGTAATAGCACGCACAGGAAAGCCTGCCATTATAATGGCGCATAACAAGACACTTGCAGCACAAATTTATAGCGAGATGAAGTCATTCTTTCCTCATAATGCAGTAGAATATTATGTGTCTTATTATGATTACTATCAACCAGAAGCCTATATTCCCAAAACAGATACGTTTATTGAGAAAGATTCTTCGATAAATGAACAAATTGATCGTATGCGCCATTCGGCAACGAGGGCGTTGCTAGAGCGTAGAGATGTCGTCGTCGTTAGCTCTGTATCATGCATCTATGGTTTGGGTGCGCCAGAATTATATTTGCAAATGACACAGGAGCTATCTAGCGGTAGTGAAGATATTCCACAGCAAGATTTAATTAATAAACTGATTGAATTGCAATATGAGCGTAATGATATTGCGTTTCAGCGGGGTACTTTTCGGGTGCGTGGCGATGTGGTTGATATCTTTCCCTCGCATTTGGAGGATCGCGCATGGAGGCTATCATTTTTTGGTGATGAGCTAGAAGAAATATATGAATTTGATGCGTTAACGGGTGAAAAAACAGATGTGATGGAATCAATCACTGTATTTGCCAACTCACATCATGTTACACCTAGGCCAACATTGCTTCAGGCTGCGCATTATATTAATGATGAATTAAAAGATCGTTTACGCTTCTTGCATGATCATAACAAACTTGTTGAAGCCCAGAGGTTAGAGCAACGAACACGGTTCGATTTGGAGATGTTAACCGAGACAGGAAGCTGCCGTGGTATTGAAAATTATTCACGCTATTTAAGTGGTAGAAAGCAAGGTGAGGCTCCTCCAACCCTGTTTGAGTATTTGCCAAAGGATGCTTTATTATTTGTAGATGAAAGCCATGTAACTGTGCCACAAATTGGTGGTATGTTTAACGGGGATCAGGCTCGAAAAACAAATTTAGTTGAGCATGGATTCCGATTGCCGTCTGCTAAAGATAACCGACCGCTTAAGCATGAAGAATGGGAGGTAATGCGCCCTCAGACAATTTTTGTTTCTGCTACGCCAGGTAAGTATGAAATGGCACGTACAGAGGGGGAATTTGTACAGCAGGTTATTCGCCCGACAGGTTTAATTGACCCTGAATGTATTGTAAGGCCAGTAACAGCAGGAAAACATTATGGACGAGTATATCCAGGGCAAGTGGATGACCTCATTGCGGAATGTAAGGAAACAGTAGCGCAGGGATTGCGAGTATTGGTGACAACCTTAACCAAAAAAATGGCAGAAAATTTAACAGAATATCTTGATGAGCAAGGGTTAAAAGTTACATATTTGCATTCAGATATTGATACGTTAGAGCGTGTAGAGATTCTACGTGAACTGCGTAAAGGGACTGTAGAGGTTCTTGTAGGTATTAACCTATTGCGGGAGGGGTTGGATATTCCCGAGTGCGGAATGGTAGGTATATTAGATGCGGATAAGGCAGGTTTTTTGCGATCAGAAACATCATTAATACAAACAATTGGCCGTGCTGCGCGTAATGCAGAAGCGAAAGTATTTCTCTACGGTGATGTGATGACAGATGCCATGACTAAAGCCATTAGTGAAACAAGTAGGCGACGTGCTATTCAAGTAGCGCATAACAAGAAGCATGGAATTATACCAACCACTGTGATAAAGGCTATTAATGAAGATTTGAAAGATGCCGCATCTAAGGAAGAAAAACGTCCAGTTGAGTCATTTGAAACGCTAGGCAAGTCAATTGAACAGTTGCGAAAAGAGATGCTTAAAGCCGCCTCAGATTTGGACTTTGAAGTAGCAGCTAAGTTACGTGATCAAATTAAGCAGCGTGAGAATGATGCATTGGGATTAACCGAGGGGCATCAATTGGCAAAGCGTAATTTTGCAGGTTATCACAAAAAGAAGCGGGGTAAGTGATGCTATAGTTGTTCTGGAAATATAGTTAAAATTAAATTTCTCAGAAGCGGTGTGGCTATTCCTTATTGTTAATACATTAGATGCTAGTATTAACTAGAAAATTTGAGATATATCTACAATTCTTTTCTTACAGTAGTTGAGTTGAATATAATGTTCTGGATATTGTAAAGGTATAACTTAAAATATAAAACTAGGGCGGTATCGTGCTTGCGCCATTTGCAATTGCGTATATCATGTGTTCTACTATAGCCTTAGTGTATTCGCAGGGGTGTGATGAGGAATCCGAATAAAAAAATATCAGGCTTTACTTTGATAGAAATGTCAATTGTGTTGGTTGTGATAGGTTTAATTATTGGTGGTGTGCTATCAGGACGGGCTTTGATAGATACTGCAAGGAAGCAGGCTTTCTTAGCGCAGATTGAAGGCTATAGAGTGGCGGTTCCTGCATTTGAAATGAAGTATGATGCACTTCCGGGGGATATGACTAATGCAACATCATATTGGTCTGGAACGGTAGATGGAGATGGTGATTTAAAAATAGGGAGGTCAACACCCCTAACCGTATTTTATCGACGGGAAAAATTATTAGCATGGCAGCATTTAGCATTAGCTGAGATGGTGTTTGATGCTCCAGAAGGGGTTATTAGCGGCAATAGTGTATATGTTGGGCGGAATACGCCGGAAATAAAAGGTATAAAAGGTTATGATCCTGCCAATAGTATAATAGAGTTAGTATATGCTTCTAGAAAAGCAATGAACCGAACAAGTTTAGAAACACGCCATATTATGACATCTGAAGATGCTTGGGCAATTGATAAAAAGCTTGATGATGGCGCTAACGGGTCAGGCAATATTCGTGTATATGATGATTGGGGCAGCAATACATGTACTACTGGTAACGGTAATCCAGGAAATGCTACGTGGCTTTTTGGAAGTGGAAGGAAGTCATGCCGTCTTATTTTTGGTATTTAATTGGCTAATTACTTATAGTGAGAAGAAAAATTTTGACTTTCCTTAAGTTGCCATCTAAGACTGCGGCAATATATAGCATTTCGGGGGGAAGTATACATGGCTAGAGTAAGAAAAAGTCAGGTACAGTCCGCATTTATAAAAGTGGTGCGTAAACGGACTGCGCAAAGTGTGTTGATGTTTGTGGTGTTGGCTGCAGTATATATGGTGCAATTACAAGATCGATTATTTACAGGGGGAACGCAGGTGCATGATGGTGATAGCTTGCGAATAAATGACCAAAAATTTAGGATATTTGGTATTGATGCGCCTGAATTAGACCAGACATGCACCCGTAACGGAGCCAGTTGGCCCTGTGGCAAGGCTTCACGAGATTATCTGACGGCGCTTATTGCAAAGAAAGAGGTAGTGTGTGAGCAAAAGGATACTAGCTATGATCGGATAGTGGCGATTTGTCATGCCGGCGGGGTTGATTTAGCTCGAGAAATGGTTCGGGGTGGTATGGCCATCGCTTTGCCTCAATATAGTATGCTTTACGTAAAAGATCAGGAAAAAGCAAAGCGCAATTTAGAAGGAATATGGAGCGGAAAATTTATGACTCCGTCACGATGGCGGCATAAAAAGAAATGAGCTACCTTTCAAGCATGTACTCCATGCAACAGGCCATTTCACTATTACTTATGAGATAGTCGCCGCCTATGGCGGTAAGGCAATTGCCTGTTTGTGTTCCATAGGAGCTATATGCGATTAATTTTCCAGATGATGCGGAGCCGTCATCTAATTTTACATCTAGAGTCTGAGCAATTGCAGGTGTTAGAACTCCTAGGTGATCATTGAATGAACTGCTGCCATCACTTGGGCGGGATACATTTATATAAAGCGCTGCGGTCACTAATTGCCTACCTTTTTCATCAGATAGTTGCATGTCATCGAGCCCGCCTTGTTGAATCGATCCCGCAGCAATCATCCCTTTGCCTTTGCTGATTTTTAATTCAGGGTAACCTTGCTCTATAGTTGGTGTGCCATTATAGGAGTGTTTTAATAATGCGGCATAAGTAAGGTGGGAAAAGAATACGATATTTTCTAGTCCTCGCCAGTCTGCATCACCGGTTATTCGCCGATTTCCATCACCATTGAGTGCGCCGGGCCAGTAGGTTGATGCATTAATCATATCACCGGGAATAGCATCATATTTGTCAACAAAAGTATTATATGCAACTTCTAGCTCTTTTATTTGCTGTACTTGGTTGTTTAATCGGCTATTTTCTATCAGTGCTTTTCCTGAAAAAATTGCTCCAACAACGAGTCCAACAATCACCAACACAATAGACATTTCTATTAGTGTAAACCCTGTAGGTTTTTGTGTTGCTAAAGCCATAATCGCTCTTTCCACTTAATAACTAGTATAGATTGGTACCTTTATAAGGTGGGTTCTTATTCAGGGCTTTGCTTGTCGTAAATATATTTTATTCCTGCGGATGAATGAAATTATAATAACGTTCCATATAAATTTTTACATTTGAGGAAGGTTCTTCGCCCCAGTCCAGCTTTATAATTCCACCAAAATTACCAAAATCTATAGCTTCTCCGGTTTGTGAGGCGCGGAAGATATCCTCTATTTGGCTAGCATTTGCTCGTACATATACGTACATTGCATCTCCATCCATAGTTTGACCCCTTAGTAAAACAATACCATCATGAGTCTCTAACTGCAATTTTTGTATATGTGTAAGTCCCATTGAATGGCCTTATATATCAGCATTATTAATGTTAGCGTGTGCGGCCCTTATCTGATGTGGACTTGGCAATGCTAGTTGTGCCAATTGCTGGCTGTTTTGTTTGCACTATAGAAGTTGGGATACCTTCTGTGCGGATTCGTTCTTCTTCAAGGGCTTCTTGTTGACGAAGGAACTCTTCAGTAGATATATTTTCCTGTTGAGGAATTGCATCATCTTCTGTTTCGTCATCATTTGTCGATTTGTTTCTATCAGAGGCAGTTTCTACGGAATCTTTATTCGCGAGTCTTTCCGCTAATTTTTGCTTTGCTTCTAAGGTGAGTGTTAGTTTTTCTGGCCTGTATTTAACATCTAAAGATGATGAGGTTTCGGGTGCTGTGCTTTGTGTTTCCAGCGTTGCTTGCATGTGTGCCCGTAGAGATTCTCCAGAGTCTTGTGCGCGGATTAGGCGTGACACTTTATCTAATACTGCATTGACAAAGGCAATGTCTTTATCGTCAAGGAAGGCTTCAGCAATTAGTAGATATTCTGCAATAATTACAGGGGGAACTGTAGAAGAATCCCGCTGAATTTCGTCGGTGGCACAGCGTAAAATAGCTCGTGCAATCGAATTGATTCTATGTAGAGGCCAGCCTCGTGCTAGGCAGCGTTGCAGTATATTGTCTATTTCAGCAAGGTGCTTAGTGGTAGATGTTAAGCGCAGGCGGAAGAAGCGTCGGTCAATTTTATCCGGTTTTGGAAGGTCAAATGCTGTATTATTCTGCGTTGCTTCAGCTTTTTCTGGGAGATAAATATACTCTTCATACCAGCCTAGCATAGTGTGAGTTAGCTGTTGTAGCTGCTCTGGTGTAAGGTTATTATCGCTAGCAATATCCTGTGATGTATTGTTGTTATGAAGGGCATCCGCAATAGATGATAAAGAACTGTCTTGCAATGAGGAGGTCTCGTTTGTATTGGGCTCTGCAGTGCTGGGGGCGGTAGGTTTTGGCATTAATAAGTCATTGCTGTATAATGCCTGCACCGCCATAAGACGTGCAATAGTTTTGCGTAGTGATATATTGCGCGAAGACTCTATAGGTGATGAGGGGGGTGTTTGTGGTGTGTCAGTCATGTCTGCGGTTACTTCCTGTATTTATATATTGTTTCTTAGGCGCTGCGGAGAACGAATTTTATCTATTTTTGCTGCGCGCCATAGTTTGTGCCGTGTGATCAGTATGAGAGGGGTGCTTCTGGTTTACGCTATTGTTACGGTGTTGTAAACTGTTTGCGTATAGCAATCATGCGTAGGGCTGCATTGGCAACGAACGCTCCTTTGTTTTTTTCATTACGTTTTGCACGTGCCCAAGCTTGCTCATAATTTTCAACAGTAAGGATTCCGTTGGCAATTGCAGCACGATGTTTAATTGCTAATTCATTTAAACCTCTGGCGCTTTCATTGCAAACATAATCATAGTGAGTGGTCTCGCCACGAATAACACATCCTAATGCAATATAGCCATCATAACGTCCGCTATCTATAGCCATGGCAATTGCAGCAGGAGCTTCAAGAGCTCCGGGGATGTCAATAATATCCCATTTATTGCCGGCAGATTCTAGCGCTTGGGTGGCGCCAGCGGTTAATTCATCGGCAAGGTCTTGATAAAAATTGGCGCGTACAATAAGTAAGGTCATAGTTTTACTGCTATTTTTATGGGTTATGGCATCGAGTAGAAGAGTATCGTATATAACCTAGCTGTAGCGTTTTGGCTATAATTTATGTTATTGAGTGTATAAAGGCTTTATGGAGAGAGTTTATGCGTAATAATAGGCCAATAATATTTTTGTGTTTAGGTATAAGTGTTATATTAACCGTTTGGCTAATTATCTCTGCAGATGGCGCTCGAGAAAAGGAGTTGGATAAGCGCTTGGCGTATCAGGATGGGGTGCCTGATGGGATGGTTCGGCTTGCAAATGGTGCCTTAATGCATTGGCCTCCACAGGTGGGGTATGCTTATCCAGACTTGCAGCTATATAATTCCAATGGAAAATTGTTTCGACTATCTGACCACAGGGGGAAGGTGGTTATTATTGAGCCAATAGGTATGAGTTGTCCTGCGTGCAATGCTTTTGCTGGAGCTGGAGAAGGAGGTGTTATAGCCAATGGATTTGGTGGAACCGTTCCCCAGCCCGGTGTTTTGTCTTTTGAGGCTTCAGTAAAACGTAACGGTAAGGGGGTGTCACTAGATGACCCAAACTTATTGTATATTCATTTACTGCTATTTAATTTGCGTATGCAGGCGCCAACAGTAGAAGATGCTCGTTTATGGTCACAGCATTTCAAACTTAATGGTCGTCCTAATCATGTGGTTTTAGCAGGTGATCCTGCGCTTTTGCTGCCCAAGCATTATCCGGCAACATATAAAATGATACCAGGGTTTCAGTTGCTTAGCCGGAACCTTGCATTGGAAGTGGATAGTAGTGGGCATGCACCAAAACATAATCTTTACACAAGGCTTATTCCGCGTATAAAGCGCTTCTTGGATGCTCCACTAACCTCATCTTCAGTTAAAAAATAGAGAAAAGCTGTAAGTTTCTATTGTAAGGGAGGTTATGTTTTAATAACGCTTATGCGCATTTGTTTTTGCCACGCTCATAAAACCAACGAAGTTCAGGTGAGAGGTTGTCAGGGTTTAGTAATTCATTCTCATCGTTAGTATCGGTTAATTCTGTGCTATTCTCTGCTTCTGTAGAGAAGTTCTGGTTTCCTGCGGTGGACATGTGATCCCTTTCGGTAGAAAATAAAAATATTTGAAATTGAACTCGCATTATAATGCGGCGCGCAAATTATATGCACTTGCTGACATATGCAACCATTAATATGTTGTATTGCGATAAAATATACACCGTAGAGGTGTTTTTTGTTTGGGGCTAATGTCAAAGGTGTTGTGTGTATGCTCTGTGTTTGCAGTATGCTAATTTGCTCATAGCTGACTACCTAAGATAAAGCGTCTTTGTATAGTGTTTAGGGGGTGGGTAATCTGACTTATAGAAGGGGAATATCCTCTTCCTCGAAGTCAATTAATTGTTGTCGTGAGAAAAGAGACACTACTTCAGAGCGTATGGGTTTTCCTTCGCGGCGCATTTCTTGGCGTTTATATGCGCGATCTAGTTTTTCAAATCCACGTTCCATAGGAGTCAGGTCATTCATATGTTTTCCGGTAAAAGGTACTATTGTCATAGTGATGGTCCTGCTTCTATTCTTTGTTTTAGAGTTGTTTTCTATCTGTTAATAATAGCAAATAAAGATTAAGCATGGGTTAATTGGCTCTATGGAAAAGTGGACTATTTGTTGCTAATGAGGCACATAAGTAGTGTAAAGATCACAATTGTGATAATGCCACCTTCTTTTTGGGGCGGCTACTAGAGTGGTAAGATAAAAAAGAAAAACACCAATCTGGTGTTTTTTGTAAAGGGTAATGGAGAACTCCTTGCGATTCTGTAGGACTATGTTATAAGGGCGCGATAGTGTTTATAAATTCATGTAATCATTTTTAGTCATGATAATGAAAATATAAAATGCTAATAGGTTGTAAAATATTTCCGCAAAAACAATAAATATAAAGACTGGTTTTAAATAATGAATATCCATGAATATCAGGCGAAGGAAATTCTGGCCCGTTTCGGTGTGCCGGTTCCTAAGGGTAAAGTAGCATTCACTCCTGCAGAGGCAACCGCTGCTGCAGAAGAATTGGGTGGCCCAATATGGGTTGTTAAATCACAAATTCATGCCGGCGGTCGTGGCAAAGGGAAGTTTCAAGAAGCTCCTGATGCTGCTGGTGGCGTGCGCGTGGTTAAGTCTATTGATGATGTAACACGTAATGCCACTGAGATGCTTGGCAAAACTCTGGTAACGCATCAAAATGCTCCAGAAGGAAGCGTAGTAAATCGTCTTTACATAGAGGATGGTTCGGATATTAGGAAAGAGTTTTATCTTTCGTTAGTGGTTGATCGTGCATCTTCGCGTATCGCTATTATCGCATCGGCAGAGGGCGGTATGGATATTGAAGAAGTGGCTGAAAAGTCGCCCGAGAAAATTATTACGGTTACTATTGACCCCGCTGCAGGCTTGCAAGGTCATCATATGCGCTCACTAGGCTTTGGTATTGGGCTGGAATCTGCGCAGGTACGTAAATTTTCAAAAGTTGTAGCTGGAATCTATGAGGCATTTATAGCGACTGATGCTAGCCAAGTAGAAATAAACCCATTGGCAGAAGTTGGTCCAGACAATGCTATTATTGCTCTAGATGCTAAGTTCAATTTTGATGATAGCGCGCTATATCGTCAGAAAGCAATCGAAGAGTTGCGTGATGAGGGCGAAGAAAATGAGTTTGAGCTTCGTGCGCAGGAATTTGAACTTTCTTATGTAAAAATGGACGGCACAATCGGCTGTATGGTGAATGGTGCTGGTTTAGCTATGGCTACCATGGACATTATTAAGTTAAAAGGTGCAGAGCCGGCTAACTTTTTAGATGTTGGTGGTGGTGCAACAAAAGAACGTGTAACTGAGGCATTTAAAATTATTTTATCAGATCCTGCTGTTGAGGGTATTTTGGTGAATATTTTTGGCGGTATTATGCGCTGCGATGTGATCGCTGAGGGCGTGATTGCGGCTGCAAAAGATGTCGCTCTTCAAATTCCGCTTGTTGTGCGTTTGGAAGGTACAAATGTAGAAAAAGGAAAGGCTCTTTTAGCTTCTTCTAGTTTGGACATTATACCAGCAGATAGTTTAGAGGATGCTGCAGAGAAAATTGTTGCAGCAGTTGGCAATAAAGCAGCGGCTTAGTGGCTGCCTACTAAACAATATTTAGGAGATGTATATGCGTTCATATCTTACTTTAGCAGCAGCGGTGATTGCATTTGCGCCATCAAGTGTTTTTGCTGGAGAGGCGGACTGTCTTGGTTCTGCTGCGCAATTGGTAAAAGATGGCGGAAAGGAGATTCTGCAATTGGTTACTGATTTGCGTGAAGGAAATCCAGTTAGTGTAGTGTCTTTAAAAGATAATAAGGAACTTATTGGAGCTGCAGAGAGTTATGTTGCTTCTGGATGTGCTCAGTCACATTTGGAAAAAGCGCTTGGTCGCGGTACAATGGTCCCGAAGGGAATGGAGCTGATAGGCAAAGGCCTACGGTAGAATATAATCAGTTGTTAAAAGCAGAGGATAGCACATGGCTATTTTAGTTGATAAGAATACAAAAGTTATTTGCCAAGGGTTCACAGGGGCCCAAGGAACATTTCATAGTGAACAGGCTGCCGCTTATGGTACGCAGATGGTTGGTGGTGTAACGCCAGGTAAGGGTGGAACTCAGCACCTTAACCTTCCTGTATTTAATACAGTGCATGAAGCAAGATCTAAAACAGAGGCTAATGCAACGGTAATTTATGTGCCGCCGCCATTTGCTGCTGATGCAATTTTGGAAGCTATTGATGCAAATATCGAATTGATTATTTGTATTACGGAAGGGATTCCAGTATTGGATATGGTCAAAGTTAAGCGTGCTCTTAGTGGATCAAATTCGCGGTTAGTTGGACCAAATTGCCCAGGAGTTATTACACCAGATCAATGTAAAATCGGTATTATGCCTGGTCATATTCACCGTGCAGGACGTATTGGTATATTGTCTCGTTCAGGTACACTGACATATGAGGCTGTGCACCAAACTTCGGCTGAAGGTTTAGGTCAATCTACTTGCGTAGGTATTGGTGGTGATCCAGTAAAGGGGTCTGAATTTATTGACATTCTTGAGCTATTTTTAGCAGATGAAGATACCGATGGTATTGTAATGATTGGCGAGATTGGTGGTGATGCAGAAGAGCAGGCCGCAGAATTTTTGAAATCATCTAAAATCAAGAAGCCAATGGCTGGGTTTATTGCCGGTCGTACAGCGCCTCCAGGAAAACGTATGGGACATGCCGGTGCGATTGTTTCTGGCGGTAAAGGCGGAGCGGAAGATAAGATTGAAGCAATGCGTGCTGCAGATATTTTGGTGAGTGATTCACCATCAGGTATTGGACGCGCTATGGCTGCTGCAATGAAAAAGGCAGCATAAACAATAAATAGTCCGTAAGGAGATAAAAGGCCCTGCATGTAATGAACCATAAGGTTTATCTACCGGCGGGGCTTTTTTAATAATAGTTTTACAATAAGTATACGTTAATATAGCGGTTAAGTAAGGAATCGTGATTATGACCCAGAAATTCTCTGACACTATGTATGAATATGGCGCTAACAGTACCTATATTGCTGAAATATATGAGCAATATTTGATTAACCCAAATTCTGTTGATGCTAGCTGGAAACAGTATTTTGACAGTTTAGGTGATAATCCGGCGCAGGTAGCTAGTGATTTTGGTGGCCCGTCTTGGGCAAAAGATCGTACGCGAGTTTTGGGATGTAAAACGGAAGATGAAATTGCTGCAGAAAAAGCTGCTGCAGAAAAAGCTAAAAAAGCAGGAAAGGCACCTGCGGCATCTGCGGCACCTGCGGACAGGCAAGCAAGTGAAGATTCTATTCGGGCTCATATGTTGATTCGCGCTTTCCGAGTGCGAGGGCATTTGTTAGCTAAGCTGGACCCTTTAGACTTGGATGTGCGTGAGTCTCATCCAGAATTAGATCCAGCCCGTTATGGTTTTTGTACGGATGCTTGGGATAGAGAAATATTTATTGGCGGTTGGTTAGGTCTTGAACGCACAACATTGCGTGAGCTAATGAATTTACTGCATGAAACATATTGCTCTCATATTGGAACTGAATTTATTCACATCCAAAGCCTTGAAAGAAAAGAGTGGCTAGAGCACCGTTTGGAATCATCACGTGCAAAGCCAAAGCTTTCGGCTGATGAGAAGAAAATAGTTCTTAACAAGTTGATTGAAGTTGTTGGTTTTGAAGAGTTCTTACATAAAAAATTCCCAGGAATGAAGCGCTTTTCTGCGGAAGGAGGAGAAAATCTTTTAACTTCTATGGAAGCGGCAGTTACAACGGCAGCTCAGCTTGGTGTTAAAGAAGTCGTTTTAGGTATGCCACATCGCGGGCGTTTGAATGTTTTGACGGCATTTATGGGTAAGCCTTATGTGGCAATGCTTTCAGAATTTCAAGGTAATCTAGCAACTCCAGACTGGATTAACAGTTCTGGTGATGTGAAATATCATCTAGGTTTCTCGTCAGATAAGAAATTTGGAGGTCGGGAAGTGCATTTGTCGCTAACGGCTAACCCTTCCCACTTGGAAGCTGTGAACCCTGTAGTGACAGGTAAAGTACGCGCTAAGCAGGATCAATTTAATGATACAAGGCGCGAAAGTGTTATGGGTATTCTGCTTCATGGCGATGCTGCTTTTTGTGGGCAAGGCGTGGTAGCAGAAACATTGGCTCTCAATGATCTTGAGGGTTACAAAACAGGTGGAACCATACATATTGTTGTCAATAATCAAATTGGTTTTACAACAACGCCGAAAGAGCAGCATACCTCGCCGTATCCAACAGATGTCGCGATGATGATCCAAGCGCCTATTTTCCATGTTAATGGTGACGATCCTGAAGCCGTTGTTCATGTGTCTCGTATAGCAGCGGAATTCCGTCAGCGTTTCCAGAAAGACGTGGTTATTGATATTTGGTGCTATCGCAAGCATGGTCATAATGAAGGTGATGAACCGCGTTGGACGCAGCCAAAGATGTATCGTAAAGTTGATGAAAAAGAAACACCAAGAGATATCTACGCAAAACAACTTATTGCCGAAGGTGTTATTACGGATGCAGATTTTGAAAATCTTAAACAAGAATTTTATAATCGTTTAGATAAAGCTTTTGCTGGTGCAAATGACTATAAGCCTGAAAAAGCTGATATGCTTGAAGGAAAATGGGAAGGAATTACGCTTGTTGATGAAGGTGAAAAGCCTAAAATAGAAACAGGTGTTAATTTAGAGAAATTAAAGAAAGTAGGTAATATACTTAGTACTCAACCTGATGGAATGAAGCTGCATCGTGGTGTGGAGCGTGTTCTTGGGTCCAGAGCTAAGATGATTGAAACAGGCGAGAATCTTGATTGGGCAATGGGTGAAGCACTTGCTTTTGGTACGTTGTTAACCGAAGGGTTTCCTATCCGCCTTTCTGGACAAGATGTTATTCGCGGTACGTTCTCGCAGCGTCATTCGGGTGTGTGGGATCAAGAAAGTGAGCAACTTCATTTTCCATTAAATAACTTAGAAGAAGGTCAGGCGACATACGAAGCTATAAATTCTAACTTATCAGAATTTGCTGTGCTTGGTTATGAGTATGGTTATAGTTCTGCAGAGCCAAATACTCTAACTATTTGGGAAGGGCAATTTGGTGATTTTGCCAATGGTGCGCAAACAATATTTGATCAGTTTATTTCAAGTGCAGAAGTTAAATGGTTACGAATGAGTGGACTTGTAATGCTATTGCCTCATGGTTATGAGGGGCAGGGGCCGGAGCATAGTTCAGCACGGATTGAGCGCTATTTACAGCAATGTGCTGAAGACAATTTAATTGTTGCGAACTGTACAACACCTGCAAATTATTTCCATATTTTACGTCGTCAGCTAACACGTGATTTCCGTAAGCCACTTGTGTTATTTACACCAAAGTCATTGTTGCGTCACAAGAGAGCACAGTCGTCATTAAGTGAATTAGCCGAAGGGTCAACATTCCGCAGGGTATTGCCGGATATCGATCCTAGAATCGAAGCAAATAGCAAAGCAAGGAAACTCGTTATTTGTAGCGGTAAAGTATACTATGATCTGCTTGAAGCTAGGGAAGCAAAGAAGTTGGATGATGTTGTGATTATCCGTCTTGAGCAATATTATCCGTTCCCACACTCTTCTTTACTAGAAGAAGTAAAGAAGTATCCTGATGCGGAAGTTGTTTGGTGTCAGGAAGAGCCCGAAAATATGGGAGCTTGGACATTTGTTGATCGTCGTATCGAAGCTGTATTGTTAGAGGCCGGTGGTGCTGCAAAACGTCCTGCTTATGTTGGGCGTAAGGCAGCGGCGGCAACTGCTTGTGGTTATATGCGTATTCACACTAGAGAACAACAAGAACTGATAGAAGGAGCATTGTCATAATGATAGTATCACGTACTTTAAAGACGTTAGGTTGTTTTGCATTAATTGGAACAGCTTTGACAACCACTTTACATGCATCTGAAGATGTATTTCAGCAGCCACATAAAGTGGCAGAATTTAAGGCGTTGACTAAATCTGAATATGAGGCCTTATTTGCTGCTAATCCGCCAAAAGTTGTACGTGAACTTGTTGGAACTGCAGGGCCTGTTGGACTTAAAGTTGGGTCTTGGTGGGGAGAAAAAGAAAAGGAAGGACCTAGTTTTTGGTTAGAAACGACAATTGCTAGATTACCCAATTTGCTGGGTGTTGAAGTAGGAAATATTAAAATTTCTTATGCATTACACCGCAATGGTTATAATTATTATAATAAGGAACATAAGCAAGAAAAGTCAGATTTCTTTACAAAATTAGAATTTGATGGTGTGCAGCTTTGGAATCCGAAGCCAGAAGATATTGAAAAAGCACTAAAAGCACCACTCAAGGGGCAGCGTAGTGTGCATCTGTTAAAAGGAATTGCTAAAGAAGATTTAGTGGGTCTTGGTGGCGTAGTGGAGCTCTCTCTTCCAGTTGGTATTGAAGAATTCCCTTTTACAGCAGCAGAAATTAATAAAGAAAAGACAGCTTCTTTTGGTGCTGGAATTACTGTTACGAAGTGGGATGGTAGTAAGGTTAGCATTTCTTTTAAAGGTGATCAGTCACAATTGCTTCGTACGGTAGCGTATAAAGAAGGTAAACCTTTAAAGCGTAAATCGTGGTCGCGTAGTGCTGGTGGTTCTGTCGTTAGTATTACAGAAGAATATTATGATGCTCCAGAATCTATAAAAATAGTTGTCGCAAAAGGAAAAGAGGAATTTATCTATCCCTTTGTACTAGGTGATAAACCCACTAAGAAGGAATAGGTTAAAAGCATGCGTAAAGGGCTGACTCTATTAACAATTATGATGGCTTTAGTCATATCGCCGATGCATGTTGTTGGTAGTGATGAGCAGGTGGTAGGAAAGAAGACAATAGAGGAAGGACATACTAAAAACCGAGAAGATGCTGAAGCGCTATTTACTCGTTATATGAGTATGAATTATTTGTTTAATCCTGCAATCACTGCTCTTTATATGCATGATGCAATGGTAGAGAAAAATACTCTCTACCCTAGAGGTAAGAAAAAGAAAAAGCTAAAAGTGACAGGACTGCGTTGGCGTAGCTTGTTTCGAGAATTATTGCCGATGATGGAGCGTCAAGACGACTATAGCAGTTTTAGCAATATCAAATACGAGTTCCAGGATGATAATAGTATTGTGATTCGGGCTAGTAGATTTGGTTGGAAGAACTGTTATTGGGACCATACATTTTTTCTAACTGTTGCACGGGATATTAGGCAAGACAGCCGCCCGATGATGGTAAAAGAAGAATATATGGAAGAGCCAAAAGAGTCTTTATGTGATCAGCTTCAGCAAGATGAAAAAAATTGGAACCGCCAAAAAAGAAAAAAATACTTAGAACAACAAAAATCAACTAACTAAATTAAAGAAGGACAAACTGACAATGACAAGCGAAATCCTAGTACCCACTCTGGGTGAATCTGTTGCTGAAGCAACCGTTGCTAAATGGTTTAAGGCTGCTGGTGATACAATAATAAAAGATGAGATCTTAGTAGAGCTGGAAACAGATAAGGTTACATTAGAAGTGAATGCTCTTGTTTCTGGTACGCTTACAGAAATTAAGGCAGGCGAAGGGGATACTGTTGAGGTTGATGATGTGTTGGGCCTTATTAAAGAAGGTGATGTTGCTTCAGCAGCTCCAACATCTTCAGCTCCATCACCTTCATCAGCAGCTATTGCGGAGACATCAGTTGCGTCTTCTGGAGCGCGTGGCGCAGATGGCGCTGGTCCTGCTGCTAGAAAAGCATTGGCAGAATCAGGAATTGCAGCAGATGCTGTTACGGGCACTGGAAAAGATGGTCGTATCACTAAGGGCGATGTTGCTTCAGCGCAAGCTAGCGGTGCTGCATCTGAATCTGTAAGTGCTTCAACGGAGCCGCGTGAAGAGCGTGTACGGATGACAAAACTACGTCAAACAATTGCCAAGAGATTAAAAGAGTCACAAGATACAGCGGCAATACTGACTACATTTAATGAAATTGATATGACCAATGTGATGGCAATGCGTAAGCAATATCAAGATCAATTCGTAAAAACATATGATACTAAACTTGGTTTCATGTCTCTATTTACCAAGGCGGCAGTGGCAGCTTTGAAAGAAATTCCTGCAGTTAATGCGCAGATTGATGGTCAAGATTTAGTATATAAAAACTACTATGATATAGGTATGGCTGTTGGTACACCGCAAGGGTTAGTGGTTCCTGTGGTTCGTGATGCGGATCAGTTAAGTTTTGCTGGAATTGAAAATGAGATTGCACGTTTGGCTAAGCGTGGTCGCGATGGAAAACTAACAGTAGCTGAAATGCAGGATGCAACATTTACTATCACCAATGGTGGAGTATATGGATCTATGCTATCAACACCTATTATCAATCCTCCACAAAGTGGTATTCTTGGGCTTCATAACATTACAAAACGTGCAATGGTAATGCCTGATGGTTCAATCCAGGCTCGTCCAATGATGTATGTAGCACTATCTTATGACCATAGAATTATTGATGGTCGTGAGGCTGTAACTTTCTTGGTAAGGGTTAAAGAATTGATTGAAGACCCACGCCGTTTATTGTTAGAAATATAAGATTTGTAATATAAGCAATAATGAAACAGCGTGGTTGGCAAATATGCTTCCGCGCTGTTTTGCTTATATAAATGTACATAGGTTATATAATGAATTGTGATCCAAAATATGCAGCTTTTAAGGCAAGGTTTGGTCGCGTGATGTTATTTCATCTTGTTGCATCATTCTTGTTTATTGCAAGTATTGTAATGGTTCTAACAAATTTTTATTATGGGTTGGTTGCAGGATTGGTAGATATTGCGGTTTTATTATCATTTCGTTCTGCATTAAGGAAAGCAGTATATTCGCGTAATGAGAGTCGTGTGCGTCAAATAATGCTATCAAATGACTTAATATCGTTAATAATTATCTCCATAATCATTTATCATGGCAGTCAAAATATTTTGTGGGCTGCTGGCTTTCCTATTTTTGTTATTGCATTAAACTGGTTGGTGGCAGATAGGGCCGTAAAAGCGATGATTGTTGCTAGTCATAGCGATAATCCAACGGCCTTAGAGCAAGAGATAAATGCCGATATACCAACATTAACAACTGATCCAGAAAAATTTGTACGTAATATGTTATATATTTCACATGCGCTTCTGGCAGTGTTATATACGGGGATTTTGCTATGGATAATGGAAAATCGTTATATAGCAATAGGGCTTGGTGGAGTGATATATAGTGCGCAGCTTTATACATTGCCATACCGTGCTCATGCTATTGTTATAGGGGATCGTTATAGAAATAAATTGCTCTATCTTATTGCTACAGTAGCAAGTGCGCTATTGGCAATGGTGGTTTTATATTATGAAACTCAGGACATACTAATGGCTATCACTGCGGCGGCTATTGGTCTAGGTGCGATGTCGGTCTATGCTTCATCAACAGATGACTTTCGTAATGATGATGATAAAGGCAACTAACAAATAGCCTTGTAATTGCCTGTTCTGCACGCTATACAGGCCACGGAATAATACTACAAGGAGGCATTATGCCAGTAATAACCATTCAGTTAATTGAAGGTCGTGATAAAGATACTAAGAGGCGGCTAATTGAAGGTGTTGCAGATACTGTATGTGACGTGCTTAATAAGGAGCCAGAATCATTGCGAGTTATTTTGCAAGAAATTCCAGCAACAGATTACGCTATTGGGCGAACGCCAATGTCGGATAAAAAGTAAGGTCGACCTTCTAACATGAAGAGTAGAGGTTATGGGTAAGGGTATATGGCGCAATAACAAGTTTTGGCATAAAGCTACAACGTTGCTTGTTACGATTTTAACCGTTGCTATTGTGGTAGTTGCTATTGCTATTTATAATGATCGTTGGTGGATGGTTGTTAATTGAAATTATAATCCCACATTTTTCTACAATGAATATGTGGACTCCTTCATCTGATAAGCAAGATGAAGAAAGAAAATTAAAAGGAGATAATAATGAGTGAATTTGATTTGGTAGTAATTGGTGGTGGACCAGGTGGATATGTTGCTTCTATTCGTGCCGCGCAATTGGGTATGAAAGTAGCGTGTGTAGAGAAGCGTGGGTCATTAGGCGGAACATGTCTTAATGTAGGGTGTATTCCTTCTAAAGCGCTACTTAGCTCATCAGAGCTTTATGAAAATGCCAAGCATCACGGTAAGGAACATGGAATTGAGGCCGATGTAACATTAAACCTTAATACTATGATTGGTCGAAAAGACAAGGTTGTTGCTGATTTATGTAAAGGAATTGAAGGACTATTTGCTAAAAATAAAGTCACTTATATTAAAGGTCACGGCATTGTAATGGGCAAGGGTGAAGTTGCGGTAAAGCCTGTTGATGGTAAAGGAACGCCTGAGTCGCTAAAAACCAAGAATATTATTATTGCTACAGGATCCGAGGTTACTCCTCTACCAGGTGTGGATATTGATGAAGAGCGTATTGTTTCCTCTACAGGAGCACTTGCTTTAGATAAAGTTCCATCTAAATTGGTAGTAATTGGTGGAGGGGTTATTGGCCTAGAGATGGGGTCTGTATGGCGTCGTTTAGGTTCAGAAGTAACTGTTGTTGAATTCTTGGATGGAATTGTTCCTGCGGCTGATGGTGATATTCGTAAGCAATATCAAAAAGTGCTGGAAAAGCAAGGTATGACGTTTAAGCTTGGTACAAAAGTAACGGCAGCAGAAGCATCAGAGGCTGGCGTTAAGCTAACTATTGAGCCTGCAAAAGGTGGTGATGCACAAGCTTTAGAGGCGGATGTTGTGTTAGTGGCAATCGGACGTCGCCCTTATACGCAGAATCTAGGCCTTACTGAAGCGGGTGTTGCATTGGATGATCGCGGTCGAATCAAGGTTGATGGTCACTATAAAACTAATGTTGAAGGAGTTTATGCTATCGGAGATGTTATTGATGGCCCGATGTTAGCTCATAAAGCAGAAGAAGATGGTGTGGCATGTGTTGAGCTTATGGCTGGGCAGCATACCCATGTTGATTATAACCTTATTCCGGCGGTGATTTATACTCATCCGGAGGTGTCTTCTGTAGGTAAAACAGAAGAGCAGCTAAAATCAGAAGGTGTTGCTTATAATGTAGGTAAATTCCCATTCATGGCGAACTCTCGTGCGCGTGCAGTGGGTGATACAGATGGTCTGGTAAAAATTCTAGCAGATAAAGCTACAGACCGCGTGCTTGGTGTTCATATTTTAGGGCCGCAAGCCGGAACGATGATTATGGAAGCCGTTACTACTATGGAATATGGTGGCAGTGCAGAAGATATTGCTCGGACATGTCATTCGCATCCAGATTTCCACGAAGCAATAAAAGAGGCCGCGCTGGGTGTAGATAAAAGATCTATCCACATCTAATGCGCAATATTTATTATTAGTAGAGTAAAGGTAATGTTATGGCAATTATGCCCGATAGCTGGATTAGCTCAATGGCGCAGGAAAAGGGGATGATAGAACCTTATGTGGGTCGTCAAGAAAAGGAAGACCAGAAACGTAATGGGATTATATCTTATGGTGTGTCATCATATGGTTATGATGCACGGGTAGCCGATGAATTTAAAATATTTACCAATGTTGATTCTGCCACCGTGGATCCAAAAGAGTTTGATCATAAAGGGTTTGTAGATCGTAAAACTGACATATGTATCATTCCGCCTAATAGCTTTGTATTGGCAAGAACTGTTGAATATTTCCGTGTTCCACGAGACACGTTAGTGATTTGCGTAGGTAAGTCTACTTACGCACGTTGTGGTATTATTGTTAATGTTACGCCGCTTGAGCCAGAGTGGGAAGGACATGTAACGCTAGAATTTTCTAATACCACACCAATGCCAGCAAAAATATATGCTAATGAAGGGGCGTGTCAGTTTTTGTTTTTCAAGGGCGACAGTGTATGTGATACTTCATATGCTGACCGTGCAGGAAAATATATGGGCCAACAAGGAGTAACATTACCGCGTATTTAGGATATAGTTAGGGGGTAAATATTTCTGTATTTAACAAAAGAAAGAAATTAGGATTTACCCTAGTGGAAATGAGTATTGTGCTCGTTATCATTGGCTTGATTGTTGGTGGCGTATTGGTTGGTCGTGATTTAATTTCAATAGCAAATACGCGCCAGATTATTAGTACAGTAGAGCAATACAAAACAGCAATATGGACTTATCAAGATAAATATGGCTGGCTTCCTGGAGATGATCCCGTGGCATATGCTAAATTTGCCGGTGGAGATGATACTATATGTGGAGCAAATACAAATCATCCACATACGGGATGTAATGGTAATGGTAGTAGTGCAATGGATCAGAGTGGCGCTGATGGCCGGCGTGCTTGGAAGCATCTAGAGTTAGCAAAGATGAATAACTTTTCATCAAGCGGTGTGCCATGGAATAATGGAATAGTGATTGGCGGTAATGTTCCAAGTAGCAAAGAAGTTAAAGGAGCTGGATGGCATTTTCAGGTGACCTCTCCTGTGTGTGGGCGTGGAACAGGTGAAGTGCCGGCATGGTTGATTTTGGGGGGGCTTGGGAATAGTCTTAGTTTGGTGGCAGCTACTAATGGACTAACTAACAGTATTGCTATACCTATTGATAGAAAAATGGACGATGGTGTAGCGTATAGCGGTAAAGTTTGTACACATTGGGGGTGGAGTTCCCCTAGCAATTACCCAGGGTGCCTAAGTGGCACATCCCCTTATCCTTATAATCATGATTCAGAAAGAAATTGTATGATGATGTTTGATATAGGTCTACCATAATATAGATTAAGTTATAATTATAGGCGTTATATTATTATAAGGTATGTTGCATAAGGAGGCTAGAATCATTCTAGTATTACTGTATCATTATAATTTTAGAGTAAATATTAGTGTGGTGATATTTTGATATATCCAAGAAATAAGTTCGGTTTTACCCTAGTGGAGATGAGCATTGTGCTCGTTATCATTGGCTTGATTGTTGGTGGCGTATTGGCGGGGCGTGATCTTATTGGAATGGCACGAGTGCGGCAAGTAATTACTGATGTCGAGGGTTATAAGATGAGTGTTTCTGTATATCAGGATAGGTACTCTTGGTTGCCAGGCGATGATCCGCAAGCCTATATCCGTTGGGGAAGTGCTTGTGGTGTTAATAGTGGTTCGGCTGTTAATGGCTGCAATGGTAATGGAGATGGAGACCTTGGAGGAGGAAACGAGGTTCGTAGGATATGGAAGCATTTGGAATTGGCGGAGATAGGAGATTTTTCTCCAGGGGCGCCGGTATATAATGCCGCCCTTGTTGCAGGTGAAAACATACCAAAATCCTCTATTAAAGGGTCTGGATATGCATTTCATGGTACATCACCAACGTGTAACCGAGCTGGAGGACAAGTGCCAACATGGCTGGTTATGGGAGAAGCTACATCTGGAGGGGGATTATATAAAGCTGGTATTAATATAACAAATGCAGTAACTATTCCCATTGATATAAAAACAGATGATGGGCGGGCTGATACTGGTAATGTATGTTCTGCTTGGGGGTGGAGTACTCCTAGTAATTATCCGGGGTGTTTACGTGGTACTTTGCCCTATGATTATAATAAAGCATCAGAAGATGGGACTTGTTTGATGTTGTTTGATATAGGATTGCCGGTACCTGAATAATATGGATCAAATAAGAATCACAGGCGGTGTAGCGCTACAAGGGGATATTACAATAAGCGGAGCTAAAAATGCGGCTCTCCCGCTAATGGCATCCTGCTTACTAACAGATAAGCCTCTGACTTTATCAAACGTTCCTCATTTGGCAGATATAACGACAATGGCTAGCTTGCTGGTTCATTTGGGTGTTTTGTTAACTGTTGATGGTACAACAGGAGATAATGGCGAAAAAGGCAGGACATTAATGCTAACAGCTTCTGGTGCTATTAGTACGTTGGCTCCTTATGATATAGTTCGGAAAATGCGAGCTTCTGTTGTGGTTCTTGGCCCGCTGTTAGCAAGGTTTGGAGAGGCAAAAGTTTCATTGCCAGGTGGCTGTGCAATAGGGTTGCGGCCGATTAACTATCATCTTGATGCTTTTGCTCAAATGGGGGCATCTATCTCATTAGAAGATGGGTATGTGCTGGCAAAAGCTCCGAGTGAAGGGTTGTATGGTGCAGATATTACTTTTCCTTCTGTATCGGTTGGGGCAACAGAGAATGTATTAATGGCTGCAACATTAGCCAATGGTGTTACCACATTGCGTAATGCGGCAATGGAACCTGAAATTAACGATTTGATTGATTGTCTTTGTGCTATGGGCGCTCAGATATCAGGAAGGGGTAGTGATGCGTTGGTGGTAACGGGTGTTGATTCGTTAACGGCTGCTGATCATAGTGTTCTTCCTGATAGGATTGAGGCGGGAACTTATGCAATTGCTGCTGCAATAACCGGAGGAAAATTGGTGTTGCATAAAGCACCAGTACAAGAAATGGGTAGTACGCTGCAGGCACTGCAAGATGCTGGTGTGGTTTGTGATTATAATGAAGAGCAAAAAACACTATCTGTATATCAATCGGGAGCGATTAAAGCAGTTAATATTATTACGCGACCTCACCCCGATTTTCCTACGGATATGCAGGCGCAGTTCACAGCCCTTATGTGTCTGTCTGATGGGGAATGTTCCGTAACCGAAACTATATTTGAAAATAGATTTATGCATATTCCTGAGCTGCAAAGAATGGGAACAGATATTGCAATAGATGGGAAGACAATTACCGTAACAGGAGTGCCCAAACTGCATAGTGCAGAGGTCATGGCAACTGATTTAAGGGCCTCTGTGTCATTGGTGTTGGCGGCACTGGCTGCAGAAGGAGAGACGATTATTAATCGGGTCTATCATATTGACCGTGGTTATGAGAGGATCGAAGAAAAATTGCGAGCTTGTGGTGCAAAAATAGAGCGAGTGCGTGCTGCATTATAAGTGTAAGTTATAATATTAATCACACTATATTTATTATCCTTTCGCTTAAGAAAACTGACCTTTTGCAAGGCGTTGGTATAGTTTAGACGTCTTTAGTAGATTCTTGTGAGTATCAATTGCTTGAATTTTGCCTTGCTCGAACAATATAATTGCATCAGATCCTGCAATGGTTGAAAGCCGATGTGCGATAACAACAGTTGTACGATTGGCCATTAGGCTTTCTAGAGCATCTTGGACCATACGTTCATTTTCGCTATCAAGTGCACTAGTTGCTTCATCAAGTAGTAGGATTTGAGGGTCCTTGAGGATTGCGCGAGCAATTGCAATGCGCTGACGCTCTCCTCCGGAAAGGCGTACTCCTTTCTCGCCAAGGAAAGTGTCAAGTCCATCGGGTAGGTGCTGAATAAAATCCCAAGCGCGGGCTGCTTTTGCGGCAGAAATAACATCTTCTCGGCTTGCTGTAGGGTCGCCGTAAGCAATATTGCTATAGGCTGATTCTGAGAATATCATTGGTTCTTGGGGGACATAAGCAAAGTGGCTACGTAAGTCAGCAAGGCTTGCTGTTCGGATGTCTTGGGAATTTATACAAACATGGCCTTCTTTAGGGTCGTAGAAGCGTTGTAATAGCTGCAAGATGGTGCTTTTTCCTGCACCTGAAGGTCCAACCAGAGCAACCGTTTGTCCTGGGAACACATTAAATGATATATCCTTAATAGCGGGGTGATCGGGCCGTGCAGGATAGTGAAATGTTACACTATCAAAAGATACTTGGGCCTCTTTTTTATTATTAGGCATAGAAGGGAGAGGTTGAGGGGATTGTGGGTCAGTTACTAAGGAAGGAGTATTAAGCAGCTCTATTAAGCGCTCTGCTGCTCCTGCTGCACGGTATAATTCTCCTGTTACAGAGCTGATGGAGCCAAATGCATTAGCAACTAGCACGGAGTAGAATAAGAAAGATGATAATTGGCCGGCAGTTATTTTTTCCGCGAGCACGTAATGGCCACCAAGCCATAAAACAATACCAACGGAGCCAAATGCTATAATGATAACAAGCGCTGTTAGCCATGCGCGCATTTTTACGCGGGCCAGTGCAGCAATTAGGGCATCATTAACCTTATCTGCAAAGAGGCTTTTTTCATGAACTTCTTGATTGCAAGATTGAACAGTTTTGATGCCAGTTAAGCTTTCTTCAATATGAGATGCAAGGCCAGCTACTTTATCTTGAGCCGTGCGAGATAGGGCGCGAACACGCTTTCCCAATAGCATAATGGGTATCATAATAAGTGGAATAATAATGATGATATAACCAGTTAGCTCAGCACTGGTTATAAGTAGCATCGCCAGTCCGCCAATAAGAATTAAGACGTTACGTAAGGCCATTGAAAGGCTGCCACCAATTACCACCTGCAGCACTGTTGTGTCGGTGGTGATGCGGCTAATTAACTCTCCGGTTTTGTTTGTTTCATAGAAACCCGGTGCAAGAGAAACAAGGTGGTTATATAAGTCTCGCCGAAGGTCTGCTACGATATTTTCACCAATCATTGTCACAAGGTAAAATCGTGCCCATGTTGCCGCGGCTAATACAACAATAACTCCAAGCATAACGGAGAGAGCGTTATCAAGAAAGTCAGCATCTTTGGCCGATATACCGCTATCTACTAAATGACGCAATCCTGCACCTAAGCCAAGCACTGCGCCAGAGGTAATGATCAATGCAGCAAAAACAGCAATAATACGTCCTCGATAAGGACGTAAATAATCAACTATAGGCAATAGCCCACGTAATTTGCCTTTGGGTAGGTCATCTCGGCCGGAAAGATAGCGCACGTTTACAATCAACTTAGAATATTGTACTAACTATTACATCATTATTATGTTGAGTAATAACAGATACAAGGTGGGGTTAAAATTCTACATCAATACCGGCCCGTCCGGCCATCTCTTCAGAGATGATCTCTTTAAGGATATTGCTATTGCTGTCGCGCCATTCATCGTCACCTTCATCATAATTATAGCGACTTGCTCCGCTTTCGGGTGAAGACATCCAGATGCGACTGGTTGGTTCGTGCTTGTTTAACACATACTCACTATTATCTTCAAGCTGTATTGTTAATATGCCCTCATGTAATTCGACATCAAGTGTGCTATTTTCATCAGCGGTTTCCAAAGCATCAACTAAGTCTTGCAGGAAGCTATCTGCGCGTTCGTGAAAACAAGTTACATCCATAATTTCTCCCCCTATATTATTGCGGATACGTTAGTATATGAAGGTAAAATTTAGCATAATATGCTGTAATACCTACACATAGTGCTTTTAAATTTGTTAGTAAATTATACCATGCAAAAAACATTGATGCTATTGGTTAAATATAAGAAAAAAGAAAATATAGCAGATAAATATAGGTGGTTGCATGTAGGTAGCTTATATAGCAAATGTAGAATTGGGTGTATTTCTTTGTATGGCGATCTATACTGTTTCTGTTTAGAGGATAAGGGGATGTTGTGCACAAGAAAAAGGCGCAAAAAGTAGAGCGCAAAAAACAAGCAGAATCTAAGGTGCGAGGAGTAAGGGCAAAAAATGAAAAGTCCTCATCTGTTCCATTTGGAATGCCGCCATCGGGCTGTGCTGAAGGTCGTAACAAAAAGACCTCTAAAAACAAAGCTTCTACAACAAAGAAAAATAAACCGGCCTCTAAGAAAAAAACGGTAAGAAAATACAAGAAAAAGGGTAGCCATAACAATTGGATAACTGGTTTGCTTCTTCTTCCGCTTAAGTTGCTCCAAGCAAAAATATTGCGAAGAATGGTTCGGCCTCTAGTGTTGATTATGATATGGGGGTGTGTAGCAACGCTTATTGTGTTGGCGTATTTTGCGCATGATTTGCCCTCTACTGATAGTCTTTATGCTGCATTGCCTGGGGCGCAGAGTGTGACGGTATTGGCTTCGGATGGAGCTGTTTTGGGGCAGTCAGGAATTAGGCGAGGGAAATATGTACTTTATGATGCATTGCCAACTCATCTAATTGAGGCAGTACTTGCTACAGAAGATAGAAGATTCTTTGATCATTTCGGAGTCGATATGATTGGAATAACTCGTGCGGCTTTTCGTAATGCACGCGCTGGACATGTCGTGCAGGGCGGGAGTACTATTACACAACAATTAGCAAAAATCACTTTTTTGTCTTCTGCAAGGACGTTAAAACGTAAAGTACAAGAAGCAATGTTGGCTATGTGGCTTGAATATCATTATAGCAAGAAAGAAATACTGACTATGTATTTGAATAGGGTATATCTTGGTAGTGGCAATTATGGCATTGATGCCGCCTCTCACAGCTATTTTGGTAAAGATACTGAGTCAATAAATGTAAATGAATCAGCTATCTTGGCTGGTTTATTAAAAGCCCCTTCAAGGTATAGCCCATTTGTTAACCGTCAGGCTGCCCTAGATAGGGGGCAGCAGGTATTGGATAATATGCTGGATGCTGGCTATGTTTCTGCACAGGGGGCAGATATAGCAACGACTATATTTAGCGATAAAAATTCTGCACATAAATCAGTGCAATCCGGATATTTTTCTGATTGGGTTATTAGCCAAGTTCCTTACTATGTTTATGAAAGTAGTAGGCCACTTACTGTTAAAACAACTCTGATTCCGAAAGAGCAGGAGAATGTAGTGCATATTATAAATAAGGCATTAGAAGCGGAGGAGAAAAGGAACCCTGATGTGCAGCCGGCAGCGCTCACAATAGCACGTGACGGGGCAATTACGGCAATGGTTGGTGGCAGAAATTATAAAGTAAGCCCTTTTAATCGTGCAACACAGGCCTTTCGTCAGTCGGGGTCATTATTTAAGTTTTTTGTGTACTTAACGGCTCTAGAGAAGGGGTATCAGCCATTAAGCCAAATGAAGGATAGGCCTGTGATGATTGATGGTTGGTCTCCTAACAACTATGGAAAAGTGTTTAAGGGTTCGTTATCGTTGGCTCAAGCATTTGCTCAATCGGTGAATACCGTAGCAGTAATTTTGGCACAGAAGGTTGGGTATCAGAATATTATTTCTATGGCTCGTCGGCTGGGGGTGGTTAGTAGCTTATCTCCGCACCCTAGTATGGTTTTAGGAACAGATAATGTAACGTTACTGGAAATGGTGCAGGCATTTGCTCATATTCCCGCGCAAGGGAGGCGTGTATCGGCTTATGCCATCACAGAGATTAGTGATGATCGCGGAGAGACTCTCTATCTTAGGGAGCGTAAGCAACAGCCACAAGTAATTAATACTGTAATCGTCCAGCATATAAGAAATATGTTAGAGCAAGTAGTGCAAAGCGGAACAGGAAAGCGTGCTCAGATACAGGGAGTTAGCGTTGCTGGAAAAACGGGAACAACTCAGGATAATAGGGATGCTTGGTTTATAGGGACGTTTTCAGGAGGTACTACAGGAATTTGGCTTGGTTATGATGATAATCGTCCAATGGATAGCATTATGGGAGGTAATATTCCGGCGATAATTTGGAGAGGTATTGTAAAAGTGAGGAAGGATGATGGTGGTGCAGTAAATGGCCACTCATCGGTAGTTGTTTTGGATAAACCAAATTCATTCCGGATTGGGAATGAATTTGAAGAGGGTGGAGAAGAGGTAAGAGGGAGAAAAGAGCAAAATAAAGAGGGTTTTTGGCAGGAAATTGAAGCACAATAACTTAATTAATTGGTGTTTGTTCTTAAAGCTAGAAGTAGAAATATATTTGGTGCATTTGGAGGGAGCTATGTTATATAAGTTATAAAAATATTGATTTTCTGGAGCAGAAAGTGTCTCAACGGCAAGGATTCACATTGATTGAAATGAGTATTGTGCTGGTTATTATCGGTTTGATAGTGGGTGGTGTTCTTGCTGGAAAGGAGTTGGTGGATAATGCCAAGGTGCTTAAACTAAGATCTGCAGTAGAAAACGCCGTTGCTGCTACGCGATCTTTTGAAGGTAAGTATGATGCGCTGCCTGGCGATATGGCTAATGCTAATGTTATCTGGCCCTCATGTGATTCTCCTGCAACTAATTGTAATGGTAATGGTAATCAGAAAATAGATCTTACAGAAAGTGCTCGTGCATGGCAGCAACTTTCTGATGCAGGGATGGTGCCTGGAAGTTATGATGGGCAAGGGCTATCTGGAATTGGTACGCAGGTGCCAAAAGCCCCTTATTCACAGTCTGGTTTAGTGATTGCATGGGACAATGCTGTTTATAATACAGGACATTTTATTGGTGTTGGTGACACTTCTTCTACAGTACTATTTGCTTTTGGCACACCAGCAATTACGCAAACAGTTCATATGAATGCATCGTTTGATCCTGCCTTGGCGTTTCGGCTTGACTCTAAATTTGATGACGGTATTCCCTTTAAGGGGAAGGTAATAGGTGAGCGTCCCCTTTCATCTTTTAGCTGTTACAATATTAGTTCACCTGCTGGCGAAACATATCAGACCGCTATTTCCGGTAAGCATTGTTTTCTCAAATTTTATAGTTTCTAAGGTCTGTACTAATATATTGGTTATAATTAATGCAGTAAATGAGAGTCCGCCACGGAATTTGGTGCATGGTCCTTTGCTATAAATCAAGCGTTTATTCATAAAGGACTTTTACTTTGGGGTGTCTTAGTGACGGTTGATTATTATTGTTTCTTACGCGGTCTGGGGCGTAGAAAGCCATAACGCTTACGCTCAGGAGTGGTTGTTTCTGCATTCGGAACTTCTGCAGTTTGTGCTATATTATCTTCAGCTATAGGTGCTTCCTCTAATTCATCATCCGGTTGGTCATAATCGTCAGGGACTAAATCACTTAAGCGGTTAATATCATTTTCAGGGTCTGCATCGGCTGTGGGGTCAATATGCAATGCATCATGCATAGCTGCGCTATGTTTATCTGCAAAATGTTCTAGCTGCCATTGGTAATCTTTTACAATTGCAATAATTACTTCATTTAGATGAGTGTCATCATCGTATTCTTTAGGTATGTAGTGGTGCAGTTGTGGGTATTTATCAAACATTTCATGTGCAGATTCTGCATCATCATGGTGATCAATCAATACATGTAATACATCAGAATATAGCAAAAATCCGTTAATCAAGGCGTGAATAAGAAATTGTTCTTCAGGAAGAAAGCGTGAGAAATCTCCAGCATATTCTTCCAATTTTTCAAGAGCTTTCCAGCATGGTGTTGGTGCTGGGTATTCAGGGTCGTAAGCTGGGTCTCGTTCTTTAATTAGCGTGTATTCTTCCCATGCGGCTTTGAGAATAATGTAGTCAATTGTTTTTCTGATATCAATTGCATCTTCCAGCGCTGATGTGGTGGAGCCGGGATCAAAATTTGTATTGGTGCCAAAAAGATTGTTGAACATGTATAATCCATTAATTTATTCATAAATATTGCCCATTATATTTATAGCTTATAGAGGCATAAAAGTAAATAAAAAGGGAGATAATAGCCCGATATTGCTAGATAATATAATGTAAAAGGGATATGCATATAGCCTAATAATGTAGTTTTAGACATAAACAACACGTAACCTAATATAAAATAATAATAGTTATTTTAGGTGTGTATGATATTGGGGATGTAGAAAAATTATAGCAGATAAGGTCTTCTTCTTTGATGTGGATAGATAGGAAGAATATTTTATGCGCTTGATATGTTGTTATAGATATATCATTTTGTACTAAATTGCTTAATAACAAGTTTGGTATGTTATATGATTTCACTACAGTCATATTTAAACTGGCGGATACATAGCTATGAGTAAAATAAAATTATTATATCTTATTCGGGTAGCTGTGCGTTGGGTGCGTTATATGGTTGGGGTTCCTGATAAGCGCTATCCTCGTGAAATATCAATAGGAACACTAGTAAAGAGTACGTCAATCATCGCCGTTGCTCCGCTGATGTTGTTGGTTATCCTTGTCGCTTATGGTGAGTTGGCAATGGATACCGCATTATATAGTGCTGGCTTTGTTTTTGTAATTTCATTTATTTTTGTACGACCTTATGTGGGCAATCTTTCCGCGCTTACGCACTATGTAAAACAACTATCCTTAGATGAAAAAGCCGAAGCTCCAGATCTTTCTTTCCTTAATAATGTTGAGGAATTAACTGAGGCGGTAAGTCAGCTCCATAGCACATGGGAAAGTCGGCGTAAGCAATTAGAGGGTATGGTCGCAGAAAGTAGAATTTTAATTGATAGCCTGCCAGATATTCTAATTATGTTAGATAAAAAGCGGGAGGTTATTAGGACTAACACTACGGCTAGGCAAGTGTTCGGTGGTAAATATTTTAAGGATACATTGAAGCAAATATTATCGGATATGGTGGTGTCTCAAGCTGTTACTTATGTGCTAAATGGTGGTGAAGGGCGTAATATATATTACTATCTTGGTGAACCATTTAACTGTCACTATATGGTAAGAGTAGAGCGTTTTCCGGCACATTCTCCAGGCGATATTGCCGTGATGTTGGTTCTGCATGATGTAACAGAACAAAAACATAATGAACAAGTGCAATCGGACTTTGTGGCGAATGCAAGTCATGAAATTCGTACTCCGCTAACCAGCTTGATGGGGTTTGTAGAAACACTACAGAATGTTGCAAAAGATGACCCCGAGGTGCAGAAAAAATTCTTAAAGATAATGTATGAGCAGGCTGAGCGTATGGCTAAGCTGGTTAACGGATTATTATCATTGTCTCAAATTGAGCGTAACATTTATATGCCTCCAACAGAGCGTGTAAATATATCTACAATACTACGTGATGTTCAGGCGCATGTTAGGCCGAGTGCTGATGAAAAAGACATGGTAGTTAATTTGCAAATAAAAGGAAAGCTGCCTCAAATTATTGGCGATACAACGCAGTTGATGCAGGTGTTTGATAATTTAGTTCTTAATGCTATTAAGTATGGTCCGGAAGGTACGGCCGTTGCGGTACGTGCTCGGCTAATTGATAATATGCTTGATGATGAAAAGAAATTGCGCGAATTTGACCAACTTCTAGAAATATCTGTAACAGATGAAGGGGATGGTATTGCGGAAGAGCATATTCCTCGTTTGACGGAACGTTTTTACCGTGTTGATGCTGCACGTTCACGCAAGGTTGGAGGAACCGGATTGGGGCTTTCTATCGTGAAATATGTGCTCGAACGCCATCATGGTGTGCTTCATGTAGAAAGCGAGTTAGAGAAAGGAAGTGTTTTTACAGTATTTTTGCCAGTACAAAAGTCGTAAAGACTTGCAATAATAGCAGAATACTCCTAAAACAGCAGGCGTTTGGTAACATTACAGTCAGAGCAATAGGAAAGAGGCTGGTATGCAGGGTTTAATAGTAGCAATAGCAGTGTGCTTGATCGCTATTGTGGCATATCGATCAGGTATCCGTCGGGTAGCGCTTTCTGCGGAAGGTGGTACAAAACCACATTCACTTTTACGATATTATGGATATTGTTCAATATTATGGAGTGTTGGGCCCGGGGTGCTTGTGCTTGCGGCAGCAGCATTATGGATGCCAGATTTGCCAAAAATTATATCATGGCTCGTTGCTGCTTTAGCTGCTGCTGTTGGTATTGGCTTAGCTATCTTCCGTTTAAATCCACAATATAGAGCACGCAATCATATTGAACGTCAATTAAGGCGGGTATTGATTTTATGCGCTGCTGTGTCTGTTGCAATTACTGTTGCAATTGTTGGGTCGGTACTGTTTGAGTCTTTGCGATTTTTTGATAAAGTTCCGGTGATGGATTTCTTATTTGGCACACAATGGAGTCCACAAACAGCATTGCGGGCTGATCAGGGGGCATCAGGTGGTAGCTTTGGTGCGGTTCCTGTTTTTCTAGGGACATTATTGATTACTTTGATTGCAATGTGTGTTGCAGCTCCATTAGGATTATTATCAGCAATCTATTTATCTGAATATGCAGGACCTAAGACCCGCCATTGGGTTAAGCCACTATTAGAAATATTGGCCGGTGTTCCTACTGTCGTGTATGGTTATTTTGCTGTAGTTACATTTGCTCCTTTTTTACGCAGTACAGGGGCAACAATGGGGTTAGATGTTGCTGCAGAAAGCGCTTTAGCTGCAGGTATAGTTATGGGCGTTATGATTATCCCTTTTGTAATGTCATTATCAGATGATGTAATGAATGCTGTACCAAATGCTATGCGAGAGGCATCACTAGGGCTAGGCGCAACTCGTTCAGAGACAATTCGTAAAGTTGTTATACCCGCGGCATTGCCTGGTATAATGGGAGCGTTGTTGCTAGCTGTTTCTCGAGGTATTGGCGAAACCATGATCGTGGTGATGGCTGCAGGGTTAGTTGCAAATCTAACGGCTAACCCACTGGATGCCGTGACTACTGTTACTGCACAGATTGTTGTGTTGTTAACGGGAGATCAAGAATTTGACAGTGCAAAAACATTGGCCGCATTTGCTTTGAGCCTAACGCTATTTGCAATAACGTTAGTGCTTAATGTTATCGCATTAATGATTGTGAAGAAGTATCGGGAGCAATATGAGTAAAGAATCCCAAACAGAAGTTGTGGTCCAACCTAATGGTGCTGATGTAAATCCGTTTATTCTTAACAAGCGTTGTACGGAGCATGGTCGGGTTTTGGCAAGGCACAGGCGTGAGGTGCGCTTTAGGGCATATGGTATTGCGGCATTAACAACAGCCGGACTGTTTCTGGCTCTGTTGCTTGTTACTATCGTTAGTCAGGGCAGTAGTGCATTTTTCCAGACAAAGATTCAGCTTGATATTCATTTTGATGAAGCCGTGATTGACCGCAAAAATAGCGGTGATCCTGATATATGGAAGAAGGCAAATTATAGTAAATTGATTCATACGGCATTAAAGTCGCGCTTTCCTGAGGCAAAAAGTCGTTCAGAGCGTAAGTTGCTTTATGGGATGATAAGCCGTGGTGCAACGGGGCAATTACGCACAGCACTACAGGAAGATAAGTCTCTTCTTGGAAAAACAAAATCAATATGGCTTTACGCTTCTTCAGATATTGATATGGCAGAGAAGGGAAAGATCACACAAGATGGTGATGAAACCAGCCGGCGAGTGCGTGATATTCAATTTTCATGGATAGAAGAGTTGCGACAAAAAGGGCAGATAGAGACTGGGTTTAACGTTCTTTTCCTAACAGCCGGTGATTCACGTGAGCCAGAATTAGCAGGAATATGGGGCAGTGTTTCCGGTTCACTACTTACTCTATTTGTATGTATTCTTTGCGCTTTCCCAGTGGGTGTTGGGGCAGCCGTATATCTTGAAGAATTTGCTGCTAAAAATAAGTGGTCAGATATTATTGAGGTAAATTTAAATAATTTGGCCGCCGTTCCTTCTATTGTATACGGGGTATTGGGTTTAGCTGTATTTTTAGGGGCATTTAACATGCCACGTTCCTCGGCAATTGTGGGCGGAATGACATTGGCATTATTGGTGCTTCCTACGATTGTTATTACTACACGCAACTCACTAAAATCAGTGCCGCCGTCAATTCGTGATGCCGCGATTGGTTTGGGAGCTTCGCCGATACAAGTCCTTTTACACCACACGCTTCCTCTTGCAATGCCAGGTATTATGACCGGAGCAATTTTGAGTATTGCTAGAGCGTTGGGAGAAACCGCCCCTCTATTAATGATTGGTATGGTAGCGTTTATTGCGGATGTTCCGAGAAGTTTGTCAGACCCTGCAACGGCTCTTCCTGTGCAGGTATATTTATGGGCAGATAGCCCTGAACTAGGGTTTGCTGAAAAGACATCCGCCGCAATTATGGTGTTATTAGGATTTCTTATCATTGCTAATGCGCTTGCTGTGTATCTACGCCGTAAATTTGAGTATAAATGGTAATAGGGTAGTCTATGACAAAAAAAACACTGAAAAAAACGATGGATAAAGTGGAGTCATCTGAAGGAGTGCAGTCGGATAAAGCTGTTGCTCAGTCAAAAAAATCTACAAAGAATAATAAAACATCTCAGCTTTATGTTGCTGCGGATGCGGCTAGTGTTGATGATGCTAAAAGCAGCAGCAAGGTAGTTGAGAAGGAACACCAAGTAAGCATTGCAGCCCGTCAATTGGGCGTTTATTACGGTGAAAAGCAGGCTGTCTTCGATGTTGATTTGGAAATGTATGCCAATAGTGTAACCGCATTAATTGGGCCTTCGGGGTGTGGTAAGTCAACGTTCTTGCGCTGTTTAAATCGAATGAATGATACGATTGCCGGCTGTAAAGTAACCGGCGAAGTGCTGTTGGATGGTCACAATATTTATGAGCGTGGTGTTGATGTAGTTTTACTGCGCGAAAAGGTTGGAATGGTATTTCAAAAGCCAAATCCATTTCCTAAATCAATTTATGAAAATGTAGCTTATGGCCCTAAGTTGCATGGTTTATTCAAAAACAAAAAAGATTTAGATGAAATTGTAGAGAGATCATTGGTACGTGCCGGCTTGTGGGAAGAGGTGAAGGACAGGCTGCAAGAGCCAGGCACATCACTTTCTGGTGGACAGCAGCAGCGTTTATGTATTGCGAGAACAATTGCAATAGGTCCAGAAGTGGTGCTGATGGATGAGCCCTGCTCTGCACTAGATCCAATTGCTACAGCGGTGATTGAAAATCTAATTGATGAATTAAAGTCACAATACACAATTGTAATTGTTACGCATTCCATGCAACAGGCTGCACGTGTTTCGGATAGGACAGCTTTTTTCCATTTAGGAGAAATTGTTGAAATGGGCGATACTGAGCAAATATTCACTAATCCAAAACTAAAGCGAACCCAAGATTATATTACGGGGCGTTTTGGCTAGATTTAGATAGGGATAGTCAAGTTAAGAGGTCGCAACTAAAGATTTGTCTGGAAATGAGATTGAGATATGGAAATAAAACCATTTATATTATTGGTGGAAGATGAAGAAGCTATTTCTACGATGTTGCAATATAATCTAGAGCAGGTAGGTTATGAGGTGGATGTGGTAGCTGATGGAGAGGATGCACTTTATCAAATAGAGGAGCGTATACCTGATCTTATTATATTAGATTGGATGTTGCCATCAATGAGTGGAGTAGAAATTTGTCGCTCATTACGCTCTCAAGAAGAAACGCAAAGCATTCCTGTTATTATGCTTACAGCGCGTGGAGAAGAGGCCGATAGAGTGCGTGGGCTTGATAGTGGTGCAGATGACTATATGATTAAGCCATTTTCACCCAAAGAATTAATTGCACGAATTAATGCAGTTTTTCGCCGCACTCGTCCGCTTATGACATCGCGTCAGGTAGAATATGGCGGTGTGAGCATAGACTTAGATACATATAAGGCATCATTTGCAGGTAAAAATATTCGTTTAGGACCAACAGAATTTAGATTATTATTATTTTTAATGGAAAATCCTAGGAAAGTATATACCCGTGACCAATTATTGGATGCAGTATGGGGGCGGGATGTATATGTCGAAAATCGTACGGTAGATGTCCATATACGTCGTTTGCGTAAGGCACTTGGGGAGGCAAAAGAAGGGTTGGACGATATGGTTAGAACAGTGCGCTCTGCAGGCTATATGCTAGATGTGGATAGTGATTAGTCATATATTAGGTGTTTTTTACTATGGTGTGGGCAGTAGGTAAGGCATTTATATAGTGTGCGGTGCAGCAACTTTGATGCTTGCTTTTGGTAAAGATTATCGCTATCACCAACAGTAGGAAAAATGGCAAGGTAATCAATCTATGGTGGACTCGTTAATGAAAAAGAAGACAAAATTTTCAGGCATATGTAGTGTGTTCTGTTTGACAATAACGTTATTTGCCTTACCAGCTTCAGCGCTTACGTTGAAGAGTGATTCGATAGAAGAAGGAAAAATTCTATCGTTAGACCAAGTATTTAATAGTTTCGGTTGTTCAGGTAAGAATTTATCTCCGCAGTTGTCGTGGAGCGAAGCACCAGAAGGCACTAAAAGCTTTGCAATAACAGTTTATGATCCAGATGCCCCAACGGGTAGTGGGTGGTGGCATTGGTTAGCATTTGATATTCCCGCAAATATATCTTCATTATCTGAGGGCGTTAAGGCGCTTCAAGTCCCCATGAAGGAGGGGCGTACAGATTTTGGTAGTGTAGGATTCGGCGGCGCTTGTCCGCCAGAGGGGCATGGTGACCATCGCTATATTGTTACGATATTTGCGCTGGATACAGAAACATTACCGGTGGATGAAAATGCATCTGGTGCGTTAATAGGCTACTACTTGAATAGTCATAAAATTAGTAGCGCGACTATTACAGGGATATATAGCCGCTAAGGTATCCATTACTATCTACGAGTTTTATAGTATTATGCTTCGTTCTTTTGTTGTTACGATATTTGCTATTGGAGTTTGTACACTTGTGTTGGCAACGGCACAGATGGCAAAGGCAGAACTTTTATTGGTAGATAAGTTAGTGGCTGCAGCGCTTGAGCGTACGCAGCATGATGTTACATATGATGGCAGCTACAAAAAAATTGCTTATCCAAGCGGTGATGTTCCTAATCATTTAGGGGTATGTTCTGACGTTATTATCCGTAGTTTTCGTGCTGTAGGCATTGATTTGCAGAAAGAAGTACATGAAGATATGGCAAAGAATTTTGACCTATATCCGGATAATTGGGGCCTTTCTAGGCCTGATACTAATATAGACCATCGTCGGGTTCCTAATTTACGTGTTTTTTTCCGTCGCCATGGTCAAGAATTGCCAATTTCGCTTGAGGTAGAAAATTACCTTCCTGGGGATATTGTAACATGGAATATCAAGGAACCCGGCTACATGCCGCATATTGGTATAATAACAGATCAGAAAACGGCAGAAGGGGTGCCGCTTGTCGTTCATAATGCAGGATGGGGAACGAGGTTGGAGGATATGTTGTTTAATTACAAGATTACCGGCCATTATCGCTATCCAGTTCATAAAAAATAACCCTTGCTGTGAATTTGGGGCATAATCGAAAAAGGGGATTAAAAATAATGGCAATTACAACCAATGTTTCTCAGGACGATGCGTCTCAGGGGAAAAAGCGTCGTAGTAATAAGCGAGAGAGTAATCCTCGTTTGGCTAATCTTCGGGGGCAAATCACGGAAAGTCACTTTAATCGCTATATTGCCCATGATATGGCAGGGTATTTGCGCCATGTAAAGCGGGGTGGGGTTAAGCTTTATAGTGATATAGAGTTAGAAGAGCTAAAAGAGGCCGGTGTATCAGATCGCCTTCCTCCTCGTGCTACAGCGCATTATATGGAGCTTGCGTCTAAAAGTGAGGCAATTACTAACTTAATTAAGGCTAGGCCAGAAGAGACAGAAGATTTATCTGGCGAAAAAGACCCATCAAACCAGTTAAAATATAGTCCGGTTCCAGGGCTGCTGCATAAATATGAGCTGGTATTGCTTTATGTGGTGCGCACCTGTAGCTCTTGGTGTCGTTATTGTTACCGTTCTGATTTTTTAACCAATAAAACAGATAAAGATATTGGAACGATGAGTGAAATTTTAGAGTATATCCGCTCTTATAATGATAGGGTAAAGCGAGGTTGTTCCATTGAAAATGTGGACGAAGCCTTCATACATGGCGATGAAGCGCAATTTCCAATACGTGAGGCATTATTATCGGGTGGAGACCCGATGGTGCTGTCTAACCGTAATTTGTTTGGCTACCTTGATGGTTTAGCTGAGTGTGGGATTCGTACAATTCGCATTGGTACAAAAGAACTAGCATTTTTCCCGCAGCGATTTGATGATAATTTTTTTGCAATGATTGATCTATTTCATGAATTGCACCCAGATGTCAATCTAGCCTTTATGACTCATTTTAGTCATCCAGATGAATTGTTATTAAAAAATAATAATGGGCAATATGTTCGTACGCGTGGTTATCATTATACAAGAATACCAGTAACCGAGCGTGCTATTCAGCGTTTACGAAGTCGTCATTATATAACTTTAGAAAATCAGACTCCTATTATTGATAGTGTAAATGACAATGCGGCGTCTTTACGACGGTTACATGTAGAGTTAAAGCGTATTGGTATTAACAATCATTATTTTTTCCAATGTAGAGAAATTGAAGGTCATCGTACTTTTGCTGTTCCTGTTGAAAAAGCTTGGGCATTACACCGTGATGCGCAAAAAGGTTTATCAGGTATTGAGAAATCTCGTTTTTCAATGTCAACCGAGTCAGGAAAAATGGAGGTGGTATCTGTTATTGATGGTATCACACTTGAGGCTTTAGGTAGTGCGCTGCCAGAGCGGGTGAAGGCGGCAATGTTGGAGGCTTTAGGGGATGGATTAGTCGTTTTAAAAATGCACCGTACACCACAGACTAACTTACAAAGTGACCTTATTATTGCACGTCGTAATCCAGAAGCTTTATGGATTACAGGCTATGAAGATAGAATTTTATATGATTGCCGCAAAGAAGGGAAAGAGCGTTATGCTGGTTTAAATACACTGTTGGAATCGTTTTTTCCACAAGGAGCCGAAGATAAAGACGTAGAGTCGCTTGTTACAACAGCGGCCAATATGTTGACGGCAGCAACATAGGTTATATAGTAGCTAAATACTAAAAATAATAGAGAGCGTAATTATGAGTCATGTATTTCATCGCCACACCCGTAATAAACTACCCGTAGCAGTTAAAGGGGACGGTTGCTATATCATTGATAGTGAAGGTAAACGCTATCTAGATGGTAGTTCTGGTGCTGCGGTTTCTTGCTTAGGTCACAGCAATGATGAAGTGCGTCAGGCGATGAAGGAGCAGATAGATAATCTAGCTTTTGCTCATACAGGGTTTTTTACGAGTGAACCCATGGAGCAGTTGGCAGATATGTTAACCGATAATGCTCCAGAAGGACTAGAGAGAGTATATTTCTTTTCTGGAGGGTCTGAAGCAGTAGAGGGGGCTATCAAGCTTGCTCGTCAGTATTTCTTGGAATGCGGCTTGCCAGAAAAGAGTAAAGTTATTGCACGTCGCCAGAGCTATCACGGCAATACATTAGGTGCATTATCTGCCGGTGGTAATCAGTGGCGGAGGCAGCAATTTGCTCCGTTATTACTGGACATGCACCATATTGCGCCCTGCTATGCTTACCGTGATGCGCAAGAGGGGGAGACAAGTGAGGAATATGGTCTACGTGTTGCTAATGAGTTAGAAACAAAAATTAAAGAGCTAGGGGCAGAGAATGTTGCTGCGTTTATTGCAGAGCCAGTAGTTGGTGCAACAATGGGATGCGTCCCTGCTGTTGAGGGATATTTGAAGCGTATACGAGAAATTTGTGATGAATATAATGTTCTGCTAATTCTTGATGAGGTAATGTGCGGCATGGGCCGTACAGGATATATGTATGCCTGTGAAGAAGATGGTATTGCTCCAGATATGCTTACCCTTGCCAAGGGCTTAGGAGCGGGTTATCAGCCAATTGGGGCTTTAATGACCTCAAAGAAAATTTATGAGGCAATTTCTAAAGGATCTGGTTTTTTCCAGCATGGACATACTTATATAGGTCATGCTGTGGCATGTGCGGCTGCATTAAAAGTTCAGCAGATTATTATACGTGATGGTTTATTAGAGCAGGTGCAGAAGCAAGGGCAAGAATTGCGTGGGATGCTAGCTGATGTTTTTGGAGCTCATCCTAATGTCGGTGATATTAGGGGGAGGGGACTATTCCTTGGGTTAGAGTTAGTGGAGGATAAGGCATCAAAAGAGCCTTTATCGCCAAAACTAGCTGTTGCAGCAAAGGTAAAGTCTGCCGCAATGGAGCGTGGGTTAATGTGCTACCCTATGGCCGGTACAATTGATGGGCGGCAAGGGGCGCACATTATGCTTGCGCCACCATTTATTATTACATCGGCACAACTGGAAGAATTAGTTACTAAACTACAATCTTCTATTGCTGATGTGTTAGGTAATGATGTGCATCAAAAACGTGCCTAATAATATTCCTAATTATAGTTAATAATATGTATAAACTATGACATATGTAGGTAATATATCGTAATTTAAGCTGTTTTTAGGGTGAGGCCTTTCTTTTTATATGGTGGTCTGCTACACCCATGACGGTTTTATAGTCTTTGTAAATAAGGAAAAATAGATATGACAGCGAAAACGATTGATGTTCTTGGAATTGGTAATGCCATTGTGGACGTTTTGGCCTATCACGAAGAAGCATTTCTAACAGAGCAAGGGCTAGCCAAAGGTGGAATGACATTGGTTGATGAGGCGGAAGGAACGGCTTTATATCATGCAATGGGAGCAACAACAGAGTGTTCTGGTGGCTCTGCAGCAAATACATTGGCTGGCATTGCAATGCTCGGCGGAAAGGCCGCATTCATTGGTAAAGTAAAAGATGATCAGTTGGGAGAAATATTCTCACGTGATTTAAATCAATGCGGCGTTTCGTTCAATACGCCCATGGCATTAAGTGGTCCGTCAACTGCACGGTGTTGCATTGTGGTAACTGAAGAAGAATCACCATTTGGTAATCCGCCCAAAGTAGAGCGTACAATGGCCACATTTCTTGGTGCAAGTGTAACAGTTGGAAAGGATGACATTAATCCAGAGCTGATTAAGCAGTCTAAGGTGCTTTATCTTGAGGGATATCTATGGGATAGCCCGTCAGCAAAAGAAGCAATTCATGAATCTATTACGATTGCAAAAGAACATAATACTAAAGTGGCTTTTTCATTGTCGGATGGTTTTTGTGTTGAGCGCCATCACGAAGAATTTCTGCAGTTAATTAAGAATGATGTCGATATTCTTTTTGCTAATGAGCATGAAATAGAGGCATTGGTTGGTGAAAGTGATATTGGGAAAATACTCTATCATATGAATGGTATTTGTGATGTTGTTGCTGTAACGCGCAGTGAAAAAGGATCATACATATTGCATGACGGTGAGATTCATTCTGTGGACCCGATAAAGGTAGAGAGCGTGTTTGATGTAACGGGAGCTGGTGACCTTTACGCTGCAGGATTCTTATATGGTTTTACAAATGATATGGGGCTTGATAAGGCCGGTAAATTGGGAAGCTTATGTGCCGCAGAGGTTATTAAATATCTTGGCGCACGTCCGGTTACTAAACTTCAGTCATTGTTGCAGAGTGCATAAATAGATATTTTTATAGAATTCAACCATAAGGGTGATTTGCATCCTTATGGTTGAATAGTGCGTGTTATCTGGAGAATTCTTTACATTTTGGCTGTTTCCTGCCATAATAACCATGTTTTGTCATAACTGTGATATCTATCACTTTTTAGTTGGTAACTGGAGTTCTTCTGGTTGCCCTTTTTCTGGTTCAATGAAGGAATCTAAAATAATGAAAAGAATAAAACGATCTGTGCGTTTGTTTGGCTTTGTAGTGAGTGTTCTTGTTCTTATAGCAACATGGAGCATACTTGCAACTCAAGGCTGGTTACGGGCATATGATCAACTTGGTAGCGGATGGAGTGATACATTTTCTGGTCTCGCAATATTTTTACTTAGTGTAGTTTTGTTTGGTGCGTGTCTTTTGATGGTAGCCGGTCTTTACTATATATGGCACTTGTCATATAGCCACCGTCCAAGAAACACCATGACAGTACTAGTAGGAATAATTGCTTTAATTGACGGTTATGTTTTTATTCCATCGATGTTTCTTTTATTGACCGAGTCCATGCTTTCAGCATCAGGTTCTATCAATTTAGAAATAACTCATTTGTCCTTGTATATTTCTGCTGGAGTTATTGCTTTTAATATCTTAATTCTTCTCGTAATCTTGGCAATTCTTTTCGGCCAATACGTGTTAGAAAAATTAAAAGAAAAATATCCGCAGTCATAATCTTCATTATATAAAAAAATATTAGTTGTACACTTTTAGGGAATAGCATAGCTGCTCCCTTTTTTTTTGTTTACTTTCCTGTTAGGTTGGGCAACGTTGCTGTGTTTGGTGGCGTAATAAAGGCGCGTAGATATAAAGTACAGCGGCGATAAGCAAACGGGGGCATTAGGGGCATGGTTAGAGCATCAGGAGTGGCATTGCTATGGCGGGTATATACGCAACCGCGTTTGCTGGCAGTGATGATTTTAGGTATAATCAGCGGTTTGCCTCTTGCCTTAACTGGTAGCACATTAACAACATGGTTTGCAGATATTGGAGTAAGCAAAGGGGCAATTGGTTTATTTGCATCAGTGGGCCTGCCATATGCTCTAAAATTTATTTGGGCACCGTTGGTCGATCAGCTCTACTTACCTAAAATTACACGATTGCTGGGGCGTAGGCGTAGTTGGTTATTGGTTGTGCAGGTGCTTTTGGTTTTAGTGCTTGTGGTAATGGGAATCCATAACCCGCTGCATGATTTATGGATTACGGCGATTCTGGCGTTAACTATTTCTTTTTTATCGGCCACTCAAGATATTGTTATTGATGCATATAGGGTAGAGATACTAACCGATGATCAGCAGGCAGCAGGGGCGGCTTCACTCGTTTTTGGTTATCGAATAGGTATGTTGATTTCTGGGGCTGGTGCATTGTTTTTAGCAGATGCATTTGGATGGTTAGTGGCTTATGGTGTGATGGCTTGTATTATACCTATAGGGTTTATCGTTACGATGTTGGTGGGGGAGCCAAAAAGCCATCGTCCTGTAATAGATGAAAAACGTAGTGTATCGCTTTGGATGAAGCACGCTGTAGTTAACCCATTTGTGCAATTTATGCAGTGGCGTGGGTGGTGGATAATCTTATCTTTTATTGTTTTTTATAAATTAGGTGACGCATTTGCGGGTATGATGACTAACCCGTTTCTAATTGATCTTGCTTTCAGTAAAAGTCAGATAGCAGTTATTGTGAAAACATATGGTGTAATAGCAACTTTAACAGGGGCCTTTTTAGGAGGGTGGTTAGTGTATCGTTGCAGTTTAAGAAAAAGCTTGCTGATTTGTGCAATACTTCAAATGATAACGAATTTAATGTTTGTAATTTTAGCCTCATTTGATTATTCCGCAATCGTTACAATCCCTCTTAAGCCTTACTTAACTCTAGAGCAACATTCGGAAATGTTTGCGATGTTGACTGCAACAATTACGTTAGAGAACTTGGCAGGAGGGATGGGTACAACGGTATTTGTTGCATTTATTTCGCGGTTATGTCATCGTGAATTTACAGCAACACAATATGCACTTTTTAGTGCGCTTGCTGCGGTGCCTCGAACGGTTGGTGCTACGCCATCAGGTTTTGTAGTTGAATTCTTGGGATGGTCCGGCTTTTTTGTGTTTTCAACCGTCTTAGCTTTACCCGGTATCTTAATGATTTTGATACTTGCCAAAAGAACCGATGTTTTTAGTAAAAATATTAAAGAAAAACATAGTACTTAGCGACTTTATTGCTCGTGGGGTTAATGGTTTATTAACTATTGATACATTATAATTGTCTTATGAAAAAAAATAATACTCTTACCGCGGCATTGTTAAGTGCTACAGCTTTAGTGCACCCTAGTTATTCTATGGCGGAAACAAAATCTTTGATCCCAGCAGTGGACGATTCTACTGTAAGCCAGAACTTTGTTATTTATTCAAATGATTTCTTAACACGCTATCTTAATCAAGATGGTGTTGTTCCAAGAACGGAGATAACTATAAATGAAGTTGATGGGGAGAAGGTAGAGGAAGAAAAGAGGGTGCTGGTTCCCAAAACGGGAATGAATTATGATGATGGAGGTTATTCTTCTGGTTTGTCTATTGGCTTAATGCAGCACAATAGACAAACTGATAGATCGCGGTCATTCTCAATGCAGCATAGCATCTATACGCCTCATGCTAATAAAACATCAAAAGTATCCTTTTGGGATGAACGCCCTGCAGGTGGTGTGATTTCTGGCAATATAGGTCAGCGTGATAGGTTTGCATTGGGAAGTACCACATCGCTTTATAGCTATGCAGAAGCAAGTATTGGTTATCAAGAGGTGCCTGTAACAAAAGGAGCGCAGAATGCTGTACATGATATTGTGAATATGCCTAAGCGTAATTTTAAAAACTATACACTGGAAGAAAAATTTGTTGGTAATATTAGGGCTGGGGGTCGCATAGAAGCTGAGGCCGCAGTGATGGGTAAGGAAGTTGCGTTGTCGTTGATTGCAGGTGCAACAGGAGGTAATTACCAAGGGTCTAATATTGGAATACGGGCGGAGATAGGGAATAATCGTCACAATCTACCAGATGCGGGTGTTTCATTTCGGGCAGAAGATACCGCAATGCCTTATATCAATGCAGTTGGGAAGAGTGGTTGGCGTGTTATGTTGGAGGCTGGAAGGCAAAATGTTGATAAAACGCATCTATTTCCAGATGGTGGTAAGCGCAGTCATGTAGATTATTTGTCTTTACGTGGCGAGCATGTGAATAAGAGCGGTAAGACGTGGTCAGTAGAAGTGAAGGTTACTGAAAATCTTGCTGAACCAAAAAGGAAAGATGGCCTTACTGTGTTTGCAGATAAGGTGGCACAAGTGGGTGTTGGCGTATCCTTTTAAGGAGATGGTTCTATTGCCATTTTCTTAGAATCGTCTTTTACTGAAGGAGTGTCTTTTGAAGAATCATTATCATCTAGAATCTCCAAGTCTTTTTTATCCTCTTTTCTAATTCGTGCAATCATTTCGGCTAGGGCTTTTTCTTCATCCGCAGATAGTTCATGATCCATTCTAACTGCATCTGCAACATTATTGATAACTTGTAATTTGACCGTAAGCGGCATATCAGGCGATAGCTCTAGGATACGGTTATAAACAATTTCTAGCCTGTCAATGGTGAGTGTATCTTTATCTATAGTTGATGACTGAGCATGACTATTAGAAGGCAGTATTAGTAAGACGCATATAAGTGTTAAGGCTATATAAGAAAAGCAAATATGAATCATAAATTATTATCCTGTAATAATATAATAAAACGTGAAATAACGCTTGATGCTTGACAGTTTCTATCTAGTGGCTAGATTGGCTCACAGACTGCATATGTAACAATAGGCTTAATGTGTTTGTAGGTATGAAATTATACAAACATTAGATCTAATTGCATCGAAGTTAGTATAGCATAAAAAATTATGGTGAAATGAAATTATGTCGTTAAATAAAAAAGATGTGGCTCACATTGCTAAATTAGCCCGCATTAAAGTAAATGATGATGAATCACAACGTTATGCTGATGAGTTAAATGGCATATTTGGTATGATTGAACAGCTCTCTGAGGTTAATACTGAAGGAGTGCCAGAAATGGCCGGTGTTGGTGGCTATAACTTGCGGGTTCGTGAAGATAATATTGATGACGGCAATCTAAAAGATGCTGTGCTATCAAACGCTCCACAAAGCGATTATGACTGTTATATTGTGCCTAAGGTTGTGGAATAATATGATTTGTTTTTTAGGAATTATGTTCCTGTAGAAATATATAACATCATCTAACATAGTAAAATATATTAGTAAGGTAATAAATTATGAGCCTGACTTCCTTAACATTGACTGCAGCCCGTGAAGGGCTGTCTAAGAAAGAATTTTCTAGTGTGGAGCTGACCCAAGCTTATATTGACAATATGGCTCAATATAAGCACCTAAATGCCTACATAACAGAAACGCCGGATATTGCCCTAGAGCAAGCTAGTCGTGCGGATAAACGTATTGCTTCAGCGCAAGATAGTGGATTATTAGATGGCATACCACTTGCGGTGAAAGACTTATTTTGTACAGAGAATGTTCAATCCACCGCAGGTTCACATATGCTGCAAGGATTTATTCCGCCTTATGAATCAACGGTTACAGCTAATATGTTTTCTCAGGGCGCAGTGATGCTCGGAAAAGCTAATCTTGACGAATTTGCTATGGGATCCGCTAATATCACTAGTTATTACGGAAGCGTAATAAACCCATGGAAGCGTAAGGATGATCCTGATACTGATTTGGTTCCTGGCGGCTCGTCAGGCGGTTCTTCTGCTGCGGTTGCTGCACATTTGGCCGTTGCTTCATTAGGAACAGATACAGGTGGATCAATTCGTCAGCCAGCAGCTTTTACAGGGACAGTAGGGATTAAGCCAACATATGGTCGTTGCTCTCGCTGGGGAACAATAGCCTTTGCAAGCTCATTAGATCAGGCAGGTCCATTTGCTCGTAACGTGCGGGATGCAGCAATTATGCTAGAGTCTATAGCTGGCTTTGATAAGAAGGACTCTACATCAGCAAATTTACCAGTTCCTAATTGGGAGTCGGCTCTTAACGCTGATATTAAGGGTAAGAAGATCGGTATTCCTAAAGAATATAATGTAGACGCTATGCCATCTGAGATTCGGCATTTATGGGAAAAAGGTGCGCAATGGTTGCGTGAGGCCGGAGCTGAGATTGTTGATATTTCACTTCCGCATACCAAATATGCTTTGGCAACGTATTATATTGTTGCTCCTGCAGAATGTTCATCTAATTTATCTCGTTATGATGGGGTACGTTTTGGTCACCGTACGAAAGAAATAATAACATCATTAGATGATATGTATGAAAAAACTCGTGCTGAGGGGTTTGGTGATGAAGTTAAACGCCGGATTATGATTGGTACTTATGTGCTGTCACATGGTTATTATGATGCCTATTACCGTAAGGCTCAGCAAGTAAGAACCCTTATTGCACGTGATTTTGAAAAAGCATATGAGCAAGTGGATGCAATTTTAACTCCGACATCTCCCTCAGAAGCATTTGCTATTGGAGAAAACATTGATGATCCTGTTACGATGTATTTAAATGATATATTCACTGTGCCGGCAAGTATGGCAGGGTTGCCGGGGATGAGTGTTCCAGCAGGTCTATCAACAAATGGCTTGCCTTTAGGATTGCAGATTCTTGGTAAAGCATTCGATGAGCAAACTGTGTTTGACGTAGGGGCTGCAATTGAGCGTGCAGCTAATTTTACAGCACGCCCTAAATTAGTGGCATAAATTAGTGGCATAAGGAAAAGAAATAATGATTTTACGTGAAATTGAAGTGCGTCCTGAGAATCTTATAAAAGGTAATACGGGCGACTGGGAAATAGTTATAGGGTTAGAGGTGCATGCCCAGGTGACATCAAATGCTAAGCTGTTTTCAGGAGCCGCTACAGCATTTGGTTCGGTCCCAAATTCTCAAGTGTCCTTTGTAGATGCGGCCTTTCCCGGTATGCTGCCAGTATTAAATGAATTTTGTGTAGAGCAGGCCGTACGGACTGGTCTTGGATTAAATGCAAAAATTAACTTACGTTCTGTTTTTGACCGTAAAAATTATTTCTATGCTGATCAGCCTTCAGGGTATCAAATATCACAATTTAGTGACCCTATCGTTGGCGAAGGTACAATCTATATAGATATGAAAGATGGCTCCACACGAGATATAGGAGTGGAGCGCATTCATTTGGAGCAGGATGCGGGTAAATCAATGCATGACCAAGCGCCAGATGCAACATTTATTGATCTTAATCGCGCGGGTGTAGCGTTGATGGAGATTGTATCGCAGCCAGATATGCGAAGTGCAGAAGAGGCTGGAGAATATATGAAAAAATTGCGTACCATTCTTCGTTATCTTGGTACATGTGACGGAGATATGGAAAAAGGGAACATGCGTTGTGATGCGAATGTGTCTGTGCGTAAAGTTGGAGGAGCATTGGGCACGCGTAACGAAATTAAGAACCTTAACTCTATTCGCAACATGGGTAATGCTATTAATTATGAGGCGCGTCGTCAAATTGAGTTATTAGAAAGTGGTGGAACGGTAGAGCAAGCTACACGTCTGTTTGACGTTGGTACGGGAGAAACTCGGGTGATGCGTAGTAAGGAAAATGCTCATGATTACCGTTACTTCCCTGATCCAGATTTATATCCTTTGGTAATTGAGGCAGAGTTAGTTGAGAGTATTAAGGCAGGGTTGCCTGAGTTGCCAGATGATAAAAAAGGACGTTATTGCAAAGTTCTTGGCCTGTCCCCATATGATGCTGGTGTGCTTGTGGTTGATCAAACTTCTGCAGCATATTTTGAAGAAGTCGCGCAAGGGCGTGATGCAAAATTAGCGGCAAATTGGGTAACGGCCGAATTATTTGGCAGGCTTAAAAAAATAGACAAAACAATAGAAAATAGTCCGGTTTCTGCTGTGCAGCTATCAGGACTCTTGGAGTTAATTGAGAATAAGACTATCTCAGGTAAGATTGCAAAAGACGTGCTCGATATTATGTTTGAAACGGGACAAGATGCAGCATTGATAGTAGAGGAAAAAGGTCTAAAACAGGTTACAGATACAGGAGCAATTGAGGCCATTATTGATAAAGTTCTAGAAGAAAATAGTGGTAAAGTAGATGAATATCGAGGTGGTAAGGATAAATTGTTTGGATTTTTTGTTGGGCAAGTTATGAAATTGTCCCAAGGAAAGGCAAATCCTGCGGCGGTAAATGAGCTGTTAAAGAAAAAATTAGCATAACTTTTTCTTATCTGGCCTTTGCAGTAAGGTTAGTGCGCTAATATTATCGTTCAGTCTGCCGTTAAGAGCATTTTTATTGAGCGTAGCTATATAATGGCTACGGCGCTAATTATTTATGTGCCCTTGTTGAAAACTCCTATAACAAGGGCAATGGAAATACTATAAAAGTTACTGCAATTTTACCTCTTTCTAATTGTGAACGAGGCGGTGGAAGTGACTCTTGTAAAAACAGACTTGGTTTTGTTTCATAAATGTGGTAGGTTTTCTGTGTTTCTTTTGTAGGGAAAGAGGCTTGAGTTTATAGAATTACGTGTTTCTATAGCTTTTTTGCTAGTAAACGGGCGGGGGTGTGCCGTGACAAGTAATGGACAGGAAAGTGGGCTTTCATTAAAATTTGGTGAGCGTATGGTGCGGGCTGGATTGCTAACAAAAGAGCAATGTAGTCAGCTTCTTATAAGGCAAGAAAACCTTCTTGCACAGCAGCATAAAGTACGTTTAGGGTCTTTAGCCGTTGAACGAGGCTATTGTAGTCAGTCGGACATAGATGCGTTGCCAGGGTTTATTGGTGAACGTATGGTGCAGGCAGGGCTTTTAACGCGTTCTCAGCAACGGCTGTTGCTTAAATGGCAAAGTAAGCTGCGTGCACGTGGTGTTGATGTACGGTATGGCGAGCTGGGTATAACAGAGGGGTTCTGCGCAGAAGAAGAGGTCGAGTCACTAATGTCTGCAACAATGCACTAACATGTGCTTGTTACAGCTATAGTCTTGATAACTTATTATCAAGCTCGCGGATGTGATAGTACAAGAATTATTTATCTATCTTTCGCGCTTCTTCAGGTAGCATGATAGGGATGCCGTCTCGGACAGGATAGGCTAGCCCTGATTTCTGGCTAATTAATTCTTGCGCATCATGATCATATTCTAGAGGCATTTTTGTTAATGGACAAACAAGTAATTCCAGTAACTGTGGATTTATTGTATTCTTTGCTTCTGTCATGTTCTGCCTTTCTGGGTTCTGTATAACATCGTGTGTTTATTTTTGCCGTAGTGAGTAATATGCTTTGTTTATAGCGTGTTATAGGTGCTTATACAAAAATGCTGTGTATAATTACAAGTCTTCATCTAATAGATTATTAGTGAAGATGTAGCCAAAAACACAATAAAATAATACGCTAAGGCAATATAACATAAAAAGACTCTTGCAATGATAAGAATTTTGAGTATTTTAAGAGCCCGCTCGGATGTTGAGTGGGCGCTTAAGTAAGATTTTGAGCGGGTGTAGCTCAGGGGTAGAGCGTTACCTTGCCAAGGTAAATGTCGAGAGTTCGAATCTCTTCACCCGCTCCATTTTAACGTTCTGGCCAAAATAGGCATCAGGTCGAACGGTCTGTTCAGCGCATACTGCAGCTTTCCTCCCTTTATTTGCAAGTTCGTAAATAGGAATTTCAGCAATTGCCGTTTTTGTTCTACTTCCGAACTCTGGAATTTTTCATACGCCTGCGAACACAGCTCAAGCAAGGTAGAGATTGAGATTGCGAAGTCTTCATCGGCATCGGTGTGCAGGGTCATGTAGCTATTGAGCTCCCGCTGGCGGTCTTTCAGCTCATACGCCTTTTTGTCGTATTCATTCTGCGTAATACTCCCTGCGATCAGCGCATCGAGCAATCGATCCAGTTTTGCCTGCACCAGATCATAATCAGTCTGGATGGTTTGAACTGAATGATCATGCAGCGCTTTCTTGGAAATAACGCTCTCCTGAAGCTTCCCCTTCAGCTGATCGATGAAATGCTCCGGAAGCACCATTTCCTTCAGAACATCGTTGACTTGTGCCAGCACAGCCTTTTCAGTGAGTGCGTAACAATCGCATGCGCCTTTGGATTTGGTTGGACGCAGATAAATATATTTTCCCTTCTTGATATCGCTGGAATAGGCGCATTGGCAGTCAGCACAATGCAGCAACCCGCGAAACACAAATGGCTTATTGGCATATTTGAATGGCTTTTTGTTCGCCCCTTCACGCACGCGCTGGCATTTGCGAAACGTCACTTCATCAATAATGCGCTCATATTTATGCCGATATCTCTTGTCTCGGATCGTCATATAGCCGCAATAGAACTCGTTTTGTAACGTCTTATGCACATTATTTGGGCGGAGCTTGTGCCCTTTCTTACTCGTTAGACCCCATTGGCTGATTTTCTCCGTTAGCTCCGGTATCGTGTAGCAGCCAGTGGAATATTCCATAAACATCTGGGTCATGAGGAATGCTCGCTCTTTATCCAGACCCACCGTTTTCCTGTTTGTTAGCGGGTCAGTGATATTCACATATCCCAGAGGAGCCTGCGTCACACATTCGCCACTTTCCAGCTTATAATACATGCTCCTCATCGAATCATCGCGCAGGCGGTTAATATATTGCTTGGCGATAAACACCTTCGCTTCCCACATAAACATATCCGCCCCGCTGGCGTTTTTGTTCAGCACAAACCCATCCTGCACAAAATGCACTTCCAGATCTTCGTTGATGCGCATATTGTCAATATCCACCGCGTCGCTGAAATTACGCGTAGCGCGGTCAACATTCTGGCAAAGCAGCACATTCACATCTTTGTGCCTTTTCAGGTAAGCGAGCACTTCCTCAAAGCGATTGCGAATTTTCGTTCCAGCACTCTCTGAAAAGGCAAACTCCCGCGCAATCTCAAAATTATGCCGTGCGGCATATTCCTTTAGCTTGGCCACCTGCGCTGGCAGAGAATGCCCGTGCTCCTCTTGCTCTTTTGTGGAAACCCTGGCAAGTATGACGGCTTTCATGGCGTGTTACCTCCTTTCTGCTGGTTAATGATGCGTAGTGGCAGGAAGCTCTGCAAACTGGCTTCCACCTGATCCGCCGCGCGGTAATGTTTATGTTTGGGAATATCGAGTGCTTTCAGCTCTTTCTTGAGGCGTTGCCAGCTACGATCAGTCGAGCCTAGCAAGTTACGTAAGCCCATCACGCCCACCGAATCAGCGATGATGACCGCGCCCACCATTTGCAAAATTTTTGCTGGCCTCAGCGGTGCGTCACTGCCGCGCTCAATGGCTCTGTATATGTCTTCTGGCTTCAACTGGTTCATCCCCAACCACGTTACATCAGACACCACAGAATGCCAGTAATATAGCAGTATTTCCCTTGCAATTTCAGCGTTATAGAGCTGATAAAAGCTCATATTTTCGGGCTTTCTGCCCACACGTGCCAACACATCTCGGATTTTCTGCCGTGTGCCCAGCCGAACCTCCATCCGCAGCACCTCAAAGGCCTTCGGCGCGACATATTGCATAAACAAATCCAACTGCTGCACAGAGTCTTTCTCCACCGCGCGCTTTTCGCTGATTTTCGCCTGATGCATATCCTTCACCTTGTCGTAAAAGGCGATCTCATAAGAATTAGCGTGGTATTTCAGCGCATGGCCGCCATTGCGGTAATCAGTGTTGTTAATGTCCAGCCGCCGCGTCATATCCACCTTGGCCAGCTCGCTCAGAATCATCGAACTGCTGGTGTAATCGGTCAGCGTGATGTTTTTGGAATAATGAATCGCCGATACATTCACTTTCGCCAGGGTGCGTGCTGTAATTTTCACACCCATATCAGCCAACACCTGCACTAGCTTTTTGCATAGCTGCTTAAAGTCATCATCCGTTAGTTCGTCGAAATTATTACCAAGCAGTAGTTTTGGTGCGGAAAACTCTACCCGTAGTGTAATCACAAAACGGCCTTTCTGGGGCCTGCGATTGATAGAAAGGCGCGGTTTATAAATGCGCTGCTGAATATCTTCCTTGCTGGGATTCTGTGTGCAGCTCACCCGACCATTTGCCCCGCGCGGGTAATACATCGGGTCAAGCACGCTGCGCGCAGACGGAGTAAATTTATCGGGGTCAGTGACCCTAAATTGCCGTCGGTTCAGGGTTAGCACGATCGTATCTAGCATGGTTCATTACATCTTTCAGTTTGTCAAAAATGGCGCGTTCAATGGCAGCGCCTACATCCTTGCGGATCGGGTGGAATATCTGGAATTGCTGTTGGCCGGATTTCTTCAAGGGAAAGGTCAGGCGGTAGCCGCCGCCATCCAGCCTGGTGTGAATGCCGATTGAGCTAAGATAAATCGCATCGTCCAGCACGACACTGGCAAACCCGATCAAACTATCTTTTGGCTTTATGAAGGTGATGTTGACTTCGCTGACTTTCATCATTACGTCCTTGTTTTTGCTGTTGATCAATTTCTAGGAGCAGCGAAAAAAAACCAACCAGATTGCGCGAGGCCTCCTGCGCTTCCGCGTCAGAAAGCGGCTCGTCATACGAGTATTTGATGGTTTCTTCTAATGTTGATTTCTGCTCCATGGATTTGAGAATAGGCAGAAATAGAGCTCTGTCGTTGTGGCCACACAAGACCACATAACTTCTCATAACATCGCAGTGAATTTATTGCAGCGGGATGGAATCGGTGGAAATGCCAAAAGCCTTTAGGTCAGATTCAGTAACGTGATTGCTCAACCGAATGGCCGATTTCGATACATCAAAGAACATCTGCGCCAACGTACCGGTGAACCCAAGATCGCGTACAATTGCATGCAGCGTTTTATTAAGCGGCTCTTTCAGCACTTCCGCTTCCAGTTCTTTTACGCTCACGCGCTTGCCAGTATTACGATAAAGATAATCAAACACCAGCTCATTGGTGGAATTAAAATTCAGCCTGGCCAGCTGCTTTTTGCCATTCAGCAGCACCTTGCGGCTGCGCTCTGAATACTCGATCCAATAGATGATTTTATTTGATGGAATAGAGGGGAGTTCTACAGCGTCGATCTCGGCATCACCCAGCCCAAGCTCAGCAGAAATACGCGCACCGATTCTTTCAACAGGGTGCTCGCGCAAATATTCAGTGATTTTTTGGCCAACTCTTGCCGCCATTACGCCAACTCATTACATCTTTCAGGGTTTCAATCCTGAAAGTGTAATTTAGCCCAACATACTGATCAACAACGAATATGTTCGAACACTTGTTAATTAATGATCACGTAAAAGATTATACAGCAACCTACTGCTTATCTACTTGATAAACTATGGAAACCATCGCTTCATGACTCCACACCCAACTCAAAATGAAAGGAGGCATGGTGCAGAATAACGACGAAAATCGGAATGTTGGTGAAAATATCAGGCTTTATCGAATACGAGCTGGCCTGACAATCAAAGAACTGAGCAAGCATATCCATCGACACTACCAGCTGGTTATAAAACCTGGTTCCATTCGCAACTATGAAAAAGGCACGGAGAAAATCCCCGCCGTAGCGCTAAACAGCATCGCCGCCATCACTCGCACTGATATTCGTGAATTTTATGAACCGGCCCACCCCACCATCCTGCTCGATACCAGCCAGAAACTCCACCTGCTCGAAGCCTTCAGCATGATCCGCTGCCGTGCTTCACGGGATACACTACTACATTTGGCGCGGAAGCTGGGTAAGTATTGATTTATTCATCATCGATAAAATCTGATTTCTTTTCAGATTCCAGATAGCGTTGCAGGCCTTCAATGCGCTCTTCTATATATTTTTTGTGATGTAGCAAATTAATCGAATTACAGAAAGGCAACAGAGATTCCCAGTAGGAAATTCTGCCTGCAATCATGGGAACAGCACTGCCTGACCAACTCCAGCTATCTGGCTCAAGCGGCAAGTCCTGGAATGCTTCCAGGTCTTGATTTTTAGAAAGAAAGTGAGCAACCAGTGGAATCCGCCTTTCTATTTCAAAATGACCGATTACACCGAAAATTAACGACATTATATCTGCATTAGTGGCATCATTTTCGATGACAGTTTTTAAGAATGCATCCTGCCTTTCTTTGGCTTCCTGAGATGCAGAACGATTTTCACTGATGCAAAACAGACGTTCCAAGTACCTTCCGCGAATAAAACCCCTCTCTCTTTCATAACTAAGAATCTTCTGCAAGGCTGCTGACATAACCGCCTCTGCATCATCTCGTTTCCAGATGAAGCTGTAATCGCGTGAGTCGTCATAACGGTTTGGGTATTTATGATCTGTATAGACACGATCAATGCATTCCAATAGAAAATTGGGGTCGCCATTCATTATCATATTCAGGGTTCGGCCATCATAGTCAGCGTGCTGATCTACGCGTTCGTGAGCCAGGTATGCCTGCTTCAGGACTGCTTCACTGCCCTTGAATAAATCTACTATTTGCTTATTAGCTTCTGCGTGTGGGTTGAAGAGCAGGTCAAAATACGGATCAACTGAAGCCTTATTCACCAGAATCTGTGTGATTTTTACGATTACCTGGTTATTCTTATCCAAGAACCTGAGAAGATAATCAAAATCATAAGGCAATTCTCCTAATTCTGCCTCTTCGTACCGTGCATATAACTCCTCAATATGCTCCGGCATGATTTGCTCAACCTTTAGCGCCTGATAAAACGCAAAAACCCAATGAGGCTTTGTTGAGAACTCATGCTTTTCAATGAGGCTTTTCGTACCATCTAAGCCAATTTTTTCTATCAGCTTTTCAACCAGAAAAATTGGACGATTGAACTTGAATGGCTCCCCGATAGAGAGGTAGTCATCCACCACTGCGTTATATAAATCCAGATTCCTGTCAGCAAGGGTAGTAAAGACCTGCCAAACACCAGATTGAACCTGATACTCCTGCCGACTGTTTTTACCTTGTCCATAGATATCCTGAACAATCAGGATTAGCTCCTGGTAGTCCTGCAAGCTAAATTGCTGAGTGTATTTATCGATCTCCGCACGCTTAAATTTCTCGAAGTCACGCAAATCCATATCGTCATCACGGTCACAGTAATCCAAAGAGATTAATCTGTATATTTGATATGCTTTACTATTAAAGCGTTCTGATAGTCCCTTTTCATCAAAGCTGATCTCTCTCCGTGAGGCGAATTTGATGTATCGTTTTACGATCAGGCAGTGCTGAAAAACCTGAGGATCAAGTGCAGATGTCAAAAATGGCACCAGCTGCTGGCAATCATGCTCTGCAATTTCCTTCACATCGACATAATATCCTGAATCACTGTAACTGCTCAGCAACTTTATGACCTCAGGCTTTAGCTCTGTATTGTCAAAAAGTGCAAAGATGTGGTTCCATATCTTTGTCCGAAGCTGCAATAATGCCGGTGTCCCTAGAAGTCTGAACTTATGGATGGTTATGCTTCTTCGGTACGACTCGGTATCGTCAAATTGAGTGTGCAGAAATTTTTTACAGAGGGATATAAAGAGCCTTGAGACGAATAAATCATCTCCATCCCCAGTGCGCTTAATAAGCAGATCCACCAGAATATGCTGTCTGCTATAATCCTGAAGGTGGGAATAGCGGTTAAACCCGAAACGCTCAGACAAGGAACGTAGCACATCAGGTGTAGCTGCCGGCTTCTTCTCTGCATATTGGAACATTAACTCAAGCGCCATTTTAAACTCGGTATCCTCCGCCTGAGAAAAGTGAGCCAGCAATGGCAGCAAAGAATCTGAGTCTGGGAGATTGTTAGAGGCTTCCCAGCTGATTTTATCCCAATCAATGGCTTCTGCATCCATGGACTGCACCTGTTCATGAACATATGACAGCGCGTCCGTCTGAAGTAAAAACCAGAAGGTTTCGATTAACTGCCGTAAGCTGCTATGCTGGTTGTCCTTGCGGTATGCTGACCATTGATCTGAAACCACAGGGCCAATTTGCCTTGCAAGCTGATCATAGTCGAATGAGTTCAGACATGGATAAATAGCATCTCGTATTCTATTTATCTGACTGGGGAAAAGTTGCTCCAATATGACTTTAAGGCCAATTTCACTGTTCTTGAAGACGCACAAATAGAAAAGATAGGTCGCCAGAACCTGATCTGCAATTTTTACCACCTCATTTTCATACATATCAACCAATTCATACGTATGTAGCAGCTGAGCTGATTGCCAGAATTTGGCGGTATCAATGCCAAAGGCATTACGTATCATGTCCATTAGCTGTTCATTTGTCTTATCCACGCTTCTGAACAAGCTGATGATACCGGCGACTTTAAGGACGTTGGCATCATCAAGCGCCTGGATATCATTTCGTATGGAAGAGAAATATTGGTCATACAAAGTTGAAACGTCGCGAATGCTATTTAGCCCACCTTCTTCAATCGCTATTTTTGCAGCCATTACTGCAAGCCTTGGGTTGCCTGCAGCGATTTCACAAATACGATCCAGCCAGAGATTATTTGTGATGCTATAAATCTTCTCAATCAGCTCTCTGATCTGCGCTTTTTCAAAAGAAGGTATGGAAATTTCTGCAACGTGCCCCAAAGGGCTGGCAGCATTCTTTACCTTGTCGATTGCATAGTCACGAACAGTGGCAACAACCTTGATTTCCTGATTTTCTCTGCAATCCTGCAAGAGGTGAGTAATGTAATCAAACTTACCTATGCGATTAGCGTCATCCACTAAGAGTAAAAATCTGCCAGGTCGGGAGAAATATACCTTCAGATCTTCGAATAAATCCTGTCCACGATCTCTTATACAAAAGACCTCATAATCAGGGTTGGCAACATTAAATTGCCGCATGACTTCCAGAGCTAGACGAGATTTTCCTACGCCAGCTGGACCAGAGACTAGTACAAGTCGACCAGAATTTAATTGGGCTAGCGCCTGTTCAATTTCCTTCTCACGGAAATGAAATTCAGTATCGAGAGGTGTTGAATATTGGCTCTTGTCATAGCTGGAAACGAAATCGTCTGGAGTTAATATCTGTCCGGTATCAACATTTACTCCTAAAAAATCTTTGGCGATGCCAGGGAAATGACGGTACAGATCGAAAGAAATTCCTTCGATGCCGTAGATTTTTAATGCTATTTCTTGTTCTGCAGTTTTTTGATGGAGGCTTTGTTCCTCCTGAGGTGTTAGCCTGCCAGAATGACAGAGAATTATCTCCTCTATATCCGAATTCTGGATGCCCGTTTTTGTTTCATCCAGGCACTTATCAACATCCGATGAAAGTTTGGCGGCAAGATTGTCCTGTTGTGTGGTATATTCCACAAAGGTGAGCTTCCCGCTGGCATTTCTAACTGCACTATCTGGTGTTCCCTTGCGAACCTTGTCTGATCCAAACACTGACCCAAGCGGATTTAAATTTGCATACCCTTTTTCCTGCAGATAGCTGTCGCACAGCTTCTGAAATTTCCCGCCATCCAACTCTTTTAGAGCATTCTGTATCTGATTCAGTTTTGACATCTGTAACTTTAATCCTGATAAACTGCTTCCATCTTAGCTTTCTCAAGCACATCCAATAGGATGACCGACTGTTTTTCTGAAGGTATCTTTATAGGCATGCGTGCAGCGATCTGAAGAATGCCAATCTCCTTCGGGCTGAACAGACGCTTTTTCTGCCCTTCAGCCAAAATGTCAGCCCACTTGCTGGCCGGAATAGCCATCACTGTTTTCTGCGCTTCTATGCCACTGTCAATCTTCTGGGTTTTTACTGCAGTTCTGACTTCTTCTTTCACATCGTCCTTTGTCATCAGCTCTTCAAAGAACTGGTCGGGCAGTAATCCCGCAAGGTCTTTAACTTTAGTTTGCAGACGATCCCAGCAGGCTTCCTTTTTGCACCACTCGCTGACATTGGAAATCCCTGCCATAGGGGTCATAATGTCATCATGCACCAGCTTTGATGTTATCTCTATGGATTCAAGCATTGCGGGTGTTATATCCTGGCGATTCCATACTTTAATGAAATCAAACGCCTGTCCTTTTCCAGCGCACACCTGAGCCAGCATTGCAATGGTATAAGCCACAATATTTGCCCTGTAGCCGCCGTTATACCATGACTGTGCTGAAACCAGCTTTTCGGTTCTCTTGAATATTATGGCTCGCGCAATCGCTCGCTTATAATAGAACTCGTTAAACTGATCGGAGTTTTTGTCCCACGCCTGGCCAATGCGTTTTGCATAATGCGCGAAATTCTTCTGAGCTCCCAGATTTACAAGAATCGGCTTATCATCCCAGGTGTTCTCATATTTTGCCAGGTCGGTTTTTGTAAACATCTGAGGTTTTGGATATTCGGCCTGAAAACGTTTCTTTTCACCAGGAGTCAGCTTGCTCTGGGCGTCGGCATACTGACCTCTTGCACGTTCATAGAACCATTTGGTTTCCCGCTGAGCGCCCTGATGCGCCGGAGCCCATATACGGCGAGAAAATTCTTCCATTCTCACGTGATAAGGATGGTTTGAGAAGAAATCTGCTGCATTTACTTTGTTCTGAGTATTTGCGTATTCCGATATTTTAGGAACAACTTCCTCGCTCTTTTCCTCATCAACCACTGACAATTTCATTTGTACGAATATGTTGTCGAGCGAAGCTTTATCCTTGCGGTGCGTATGAAACAGGGAGGCTGTGGTCTGGCCGCCATTAACAATCTGCAGGTCTTTTAATGAGGTAATAAGGATACGGTTATCCCTTTCTACAACCTCCACTTCTTTTGCGGTCGCGGTGATTCCATTATTATAGGCGAAGAACATCTCCGGATCAGTCAGAATGGTTGCCCTGATGCCTTTGTTCACATTACCTCTGGCCTGTAAGAAGCTGCGCACATTCTGTTCAAGCGGGCGAGAGCCATATTTTCCATAGAGGTCTGCCAGAATAGAGGCGGGCATTACCACTAGGTATGATTTATAGGATGCAGAATTAAGGTGAGCAGGAAGGCATGGCAGGCCTTCTCCCACCATGTCAGTCAGGTTGATTTCCAGCTCTTCACGAGCTCCTCTTGATGTCCGCAGGCGGTGCAGCCTCGAAATATCCCAGATATTATAGGCGAATGTCCACTTATCGTGCTTCTTATCATCCAACGCCTTTAATCGGTCGCTTAACGCTCTTTCTGAAATCAGAAAAAAATTAACCTTGGAAAAGAAATTCTTTCTTTCGGCAATCTGCCGAGATAACCCGTATCCCTGGGACGTTTCTTCAAGGCTTGTATGAAGATTCTTTTCAGCACTTTGTGTGAAGAAATTCTCTACCCGTTTGAATATCTGCGTGACATCTGTCTGCGTAAGGGATTGGAGCGATTCCCTGTTAGAAAAATCCGTAATGAAAAGATCAAGTGTGGAGTCATTAAACCAGTATCCGTCAACACGCACACCTCCTGAAGGTGGTCGATAGTGACATGGTTCAAAACCGTCAATGACACCAGAGTCCACAAGCTCATCTGCAATATTCTGCGTAAATTCCGCTTCCAGAAAATCCATGTTGGCTTCTGCATTCGCCATAATTTCCTGACGAAAGTCATGGAGGAATTCTTCCAATGAGATTGTGGACATAACTAACCCTCCATGATTTCCGTTATTGTTCTGTATTTTTCAATGCTTGCCAGCACGAGATCATAGGAGACCGCCTCTAATCCTTCAGGCAGCATTTTCCTTGTAATGCGCGGAAACTCATCAGTGGCAAGATAGGTGCGGCAATCCTTAATCCGGAAAAGAGGTGTATCGTAATCGGGAATATCAATATATCGGGCAACTTCGAGCTTGGTTTCAAACAGAGCCTTATTTTCCTGATTCTGAATCATACTGCTGATCCGCTTTACAATTGAATTGAGGCTTTCTGCGCCTTTGCCATCCTCTTGTATTTCAGAAAGGAAATATACACGCAGATACAACTGACCAAGATGTGTATCCAGCTGGTCTTCTGAGGATATGCGAACTTTCCCGCGCTGGTTTCCGGCGATTGATTTTACCTCTACAGCAATGTCATTCAGGACGAAGTCATGCTGTATCTTTTCTGGCCCCTCCCATCCTCGTATAATGAGATCTTCCTGATTGGCGTGTTTCTCAAGCATTTCAGCAATAAAATACAGCTCAGCATACAATCCTTGTATTTCATGCGCAGAAAGCAGGCTTCGGCCACGACCCGACAACAGGGACTGCCACTTCTTTAACCGGCCACAGACAGCCAGGAATATGTCTTCATCCTGATCGCAGGTGCTTACACGCTCCACCAGGTCGAGGCACAGTTTCAGAAAAACATCTCTGTTCTGATTTTCCTCAAGCCGTATGGTCAGCGCTTTTATACCTTCCTCGGCAACCTCAATAACATCCGTGGATATGTCCCGAATGTTAATTTTTGCTTTATTCAGGGCAGCAGATGAGGTGTCAGGGTGAATAGCCACAAGCAACCCAGGGCGACCTTTATCATCCCGAAACCAGAACAGAGCGTGTGTAGCAGACGAATTCACTCTAAGGCGTGAAAGATGCTCCTGAGAGGCAGTCGGAATTTCCGACCACGGATTATTCGAGATCATAATCATCCTCCTCATCCGGAGAATCATAGTGATCCTGCTCAAACTGTTTTAACCAGGCCGGCCCCACCACATATTCAACCGTCCTGAATTCGCGTGAATTCGGGAAACTGACGCTGATCGCCGGGGCAAGAGATATAATGGATTCCCCGTCCTTACTTTTATCAATCAGGTTAAGTATATGCAGCATGAGCAATGGTCTGCCACGTGCATTGGTGTAATCGCTGAATATCGGATTCTTTCGTCCGGCGTCATCTGCCTGTGTCTGAGCATTCTGCAGCTGATTCTCACTTAAGCCGATTGCAAACATGCTGTTACCAGAAAACCTGTTCTTGTTGCCAACATGCCAGCCTAGTTCTGATGCAGGTCTTCTTGGCTGTCCCGATGGTTCATGGCCGATATTACGAACCTGGGCAGCAATCATAAGCCCATCCTCTGGTTTTTCACCAGTAGGAGACTTGAACGACACATCCCATTGAGGGTAAATATCAGATATCTCCTTGATAAATCTCGGAACGCTTTCCTTGAGATCAAACATGTCACTATGGAAACTAAAATGCAGAACGAAATCCTGAATTTGCTCCCAGGAAACATCTCGGAATAAAAGAGAGTTTGTTTTGTCCTTATGTGGCTCTGCTGGACCGCTCAGGTTGTGAAAGAGTGTTTTGAAAAGCTCTCTGTTTTGCTCTGATTTGCTTTCAGAAGCAGGAATGATGTGTGTCTCCATCAGTTTGCCATCATAACTTACTCTGAATGCCTTATTCTCGGCATGGCGCATCTTGTTAAGCGCTGTGACTATCAGTGTGTCAGGGTGAGCTCTTACATAAAGACCAAAGTCGCTTGGTTTTTTTCCTTCACGGCGCATCCGCTTTATCTGCATACGCAACTCTTCTGTTGCCTCAGCTATATGTGAATACCAGCCATAGGACGCATCGGACATGTACACACGGCATAAATCCTCATAATTATCGCGGTAACCGAACCAACGCCCCATCTGCATGAGCGTGTCATACATTTTGGAGTTACGGTAAATATAGCTTACCGTGAGCCCTTCAATTGTCAGACCACGAGACAGGCTGAGTCCACCAATGGCAATAGCCGTCAGAGCATTTCCTTCTTTGGTGTAGGTGCCATAATCCAGGGCTTCATCTGATTTGCTATTAACAAGGAATACTTTGACGGAATCCGCTGCATTATTAAGCTCAGCAAGCACCTGACTCCAACCCGTTTCAAGGTCACTATATTCCTCAGTAAAATCCTTCTGGAACTGCGAAACGAACTTATCTTGAAGAGCCTTGCTCTCAGGCAACCTGTAATTAAACCGGATGGCGTTCTTCAGTTCCTCAAGGTAGATCTCTGTAAGCTGCTTCACTTCACGCTGCGTGGCGACAAAGCGCGACACGTTTACCATCATCGAGCTGTGTTTCTTTTCCTGACCACGGATATTGCGTATCGCACGACTCAGAATAAAAAGACGTATTGCCTTTTTCAGTGTGGGCGGGAGGTCATGAACAGGGTCTCCGTTTTTATGGCGCAGGGGAATATATTCCTCCGCATCATTAATTTCGCGGATGAACTGGTTACTTCTATCCTCATCCAGAAATATTTTCTCTGATCCGAAATAGTTTGTGGGTGCATCAAGGCAATGAATGAAATCCTTTGGAAACAAGTCTGCTCCCAGCATTTCATCCTCGCTGTCGGGATTGATGAAAATATTTGCAAAAGGCGTGGCTGTGTAACCTACATAGCAGCGTTTTCTGAAAAGATTCAGGATGTTTCTGATTTCTCTGTTTGTTCTGGTGGGGTCGAGTTCAGGTTTATTGGTGTTGATTGAAGCATTATCAGCTTCATCATCAATCAGCAGCATTGGTATATCTGTGATTTTCTCTAGCTCTTCACGCGTATTTAGCTCTTTGAGCCAGTTATACAGGTTGCTGAGCGTATTGACGTTCTTCTTAATGACCAGAATAAAGGTATTGTTTAACGACTTCAGTTCCATACCAAAGCTTTTTGCGAGTGCTTTGTTGAAGTCACTTTCTGTTGTTGTCACTGTAACGGGCATAGACCTCTTGGGTCTGAGCAGGCCAACCCCGATGGGCTGCTTTGATTTACTGTCACGCCCGATAAACCCTTCATCAACACGTTCCTGTGTCTGTGTACGAAGATTGTTATGAATACCGGCTATTACAATTATGAACTTGTACCCAGCATCCGCTGCTTTAGAAATCAACCCGATATAATTAGCTGTTTTGCCTGATTGCACATGCCCAAGCACCAGGCCTCTACGGGACCACTCTCCTTCAGTTTCAGGGTCCTGCAGGAGTCCCAGAATTTTACCTGTTACAGAATCCATTGAACTGACAACCCGTGTCGGCCATCCTTGGTTAATAAGCTGCTTCTCGTAATCCTCCCAATAGTCCCAATCCATTTCTCTTTTCAGATACCACTCTTCATCATGCGGAATATCCTGATCCACAAGTGAAACACCGGCTCCCATTGTGGTGATATACTGTGTTTCCAGTGATTTGATCAGCTGGTCAAAGTCAGCCTGATCAAACTGATAGTAGTTATCAGAGAAAACTAGGCGGAACTGTTCAACAATTTCAAGAATGTCATTACTGGTAAGGCGGTTGCCCCGTGATAAAATCACCTGAGAAAGGAAATTTTCCGCCTCTCTTATCTTTATTGCATCCGCCATTATGCCAGCTCCTCTATTATTTTTTGTGTTGTATCCCTGTTTTCACTGAAAGGCTTCAGACCACGAACCATACGAGCAAAACTTTCTTTATCCTGAGCACCGGAAGAAGAAACCAGCATATAAAGGTTCTCCAGTTTTTCTTTCAGTTCTTCATGAGATATTTCAGCCTTCTCTTCAAAAGATTGGGGCGAAGAAGAGTAATCGGCATAAATCGCTTCAAGGGGAACAGATCGCTCCATTACCAGAAGGACATCTTCAAAGGCCTTTCTGCTATCGGCATCCAGGTGATTTTCAATAGTTTGCACCAGAGGATGGTCCCGATTAAGAGCATAACGGATGCCGGTTCTATCGCTGTAACGTACCCATAGGGGTTGCTCCTGTTCCTCAAACAGCCGGTTTCCACGGCCTGTATGGACACGCTTACTCTGTTCGGTAATGCGATTAATAATCTGGCGGAGCTTTTCCCTTACCTGGTATGGAGGGTGCGCACGGGACTTTTTAATATCAATTGTCCATCGCTCATCCAGGGCGTTAGCAAAATCGATTCTTACACGAGCAAGTTTTGTGGCTTCACTTTTAGGTACCAGTCGGAACCAATCCCCCCACGCCATTAGCCGCCCACTTCTGTATACATACGCTCCCTGATTGCTTACAAAATCACTGCGCGACCTGTAAAAATCATACTCCTTCTTTGAAAGCTTACTATGGTGGGGAAGTATGTAGGGCTGGATTCTTACTTCCTGCCCATCGATTCTTACAATTTCCTCCTGAAGAAGCTGCGTTGCTTTGTTGGAAATGCAGAATGGGTCAAAAGCCTCAACGGTATGACCATTAATGTGAATGGCAACCTTCCGTTTTTTGTAATCGCCAGTAATATATCTGTGAAATACCAGAGCCAGGTGTTTTTCAACTACAGCAAGTTTGTCATAGGCGTTGGTTTTGCTGTGTTCGTGTGCATCGCTTTCCAGCAGGCGATCCAGCTTTTGCCACAGAACATATGTTCCACATTTCCCCAGCTCTTCTATAAACGGAAATTTGCTGATCCCTGCTTCAGAGGGGATGGTTACCACCCATTCATTTCTTGAGTTAAGAAGATCAAGGTCCCACTGTGCCGCAAATATTTTACCATCTTTACGACTAACTACAGTAAGAGACTTGCACTGAGAAAAGGAAGCTGTCTTAAGGCCTAATCCAAACCTTCCCAGGTCATCGGCCTCTCTCTTCTCTCTTGGATCACGTGAGCCAGGGCGCATCGCTTCCAGAAGCTGCTCTTCTGACATCCCGCAGCCATCATCAATAATAGCCAGGCAGGAATTCCCTGAATGGGCTATCTCAAGGAATATGTGTATATTCTCCGCAGCTGCTGTAATGCTGTTATCAATAAGGTCTGCAATGGCCGTTTCCAGAGAATAGCCAAGGTCACGCATGGACTGACTAAGAGAGGCGGCATTTGGTGAGAGAATTCTTTCCTGCATTAGTCCTCTCCCTTACCAAATTGCGTAATAAGGTTGTTGAGAGCTGACTGTGGGGCGTTTTTGAGCTCGCACTCCCATATGGTGACGGCCTTCCAGCCCGATTCCTCAAGCTGCTGTATCTTTTTCCTGTCCCGCAGAACAGTTTCAGAAAACTTTTTCTCCCAGAATTCCTGCCTTGTTCTGGGCGTAGTACAATATCTGCAGTCTTCATGCCGGTGCCAGAAACAGCCATTTACAAAAATTGCCGTATTGTATTTTGGCAGAACTATATCAGGCTTACCTGGTAACCGATTGTCATGCAGCCTGAAGCGATAACCTCTACCATGAAGAAGTGAGCGCAGCATTACCTCTGGCTTCGTATCCTTTCCACGGATACGTGACATATTATAACTTCTGGTTTCCGGGCTATGTACGTCTGTTCCCATCATTTTATGCCCTCCAGAACTTCATATATGATTTCGGCAATTTTATTGGCCAGTAATGGAGGGACGGCATTGCCCACCTGGTGATACTGAGAGGTACGATTCCCTTCAAACTTATAATTATCCGGAAAAGTCTGAAGCCTTGCAGCTTCACGCACTGTCAGGCTCCGGCACTGCAATGGGTCATAGTGAATGAAATAATGACCATCCTTAGAAATGTGAGAGGTAATGGTTGTAGCGGGAGCATCAGGAAGCTGAACGCGGAAACGATCAGAAAACATTTTACCCGTCCTGCCCAACTCCACATTCTTATGGTTAGGAAGCAGATCAATGGGAAAATCAGACAGCTTAGGAGACGAGTTGTTTACTTTCGCATAGAGCGAGGCGAAGAAATAACGGTGCAGATCGCTTCGCATATGTGATCGGGATTCGTGCGATGACAATACTGAGAGCCGTTCATCGCCCAGCCATTCCTGCAGATTTTTAGGCATAGAGTAGGACTGACTGCTTTTGGCGAGCTTTTTACGACCGAGGGAAAGGAGCATTTTTTCAGTGGTCGCTGAAAACTCAGCAAGGCCGTTTGTTCTACCTTTTACAAACCATGGTTGGTGGATGATTTCTGACAGAGCCTCTTTCCATAAATCTTCAGAATCCTCCGATTTTGATATTCCGCTACGTAGCGATGGCATACCACCAATGACCTGTTTCACGGTACAGGCTTGGGATTTCTCAAGCGATGCAGGGCGAATATCGATATCATTGCGAATACCAACAATGAAAATACGGTGTCTGGCCTGAGGAATGCCATATTCTTCTGCCTTGATGGTAAAACTTGCCGGATCAGTATCTGTATTTTTAAGGCCTGATTCAGATAGGGAATACAGTTTATAACCCAGTCCTGAATTATTTCCAAACACGGCACGCGCCGGATCGCTCAGGTCGCGTAATATGTGATTAATAACATAATCACCCCTCACTTTTGCGGAAAGAAGGCCTTTTACATTCTCCATGACAAATACGGGTGGTTTTTGCTCAGCGAGTATCTGCAGATATTCTCTGTAGAGGAAGTGGCGAGGATCAGATTCAAACTCCGGATTGCCCATCATTCGAGATCGTCCCACCAGGGAATATGCCTGACATGGTGGGCCACCCACCAGCGCCCATTTCGTATTTTTGTTGAGCGCTTTGGTGATTCGCTTTTTTACTGTGGCATGCGGTTCTTCACCAAGTGTGCACTGCCATGCAGTTTGCTGTGCCATAGCCGCTTCTTTAGGGTGACGAAGGTATAAATCCTCGCGGGTGATTTTACCCTGCAGGTAATGATAATAATCATCTGTAACTTTTTCAGGCTGGAACTCACGGAAAAAGTGTCTGAGTTGCAGCGTTGTGTGTGCGTGGGGGTCTTTTTCAATCGATATGGCCATCTTGAAGGCATAACTGCCTTTGTTTTTTGGATGGCGCAGCGATGCAAATCCTTCACCCAACCCGCCAGGGCCAGCAAATAAGTCAATTACAGGGTATGTATTGTGCTTAGCCACTGATTTTCCCTTTTTTGCTTTTTTCGATCCATTGCTGGATGTCATCTTTGTCAAACCGCCATGAACCACCTACCTTGAAGCCGGGGATTTCACCATGCAAAGCAAGTCTGTACGCCGTCTTTTCATTCAGCTTAAGATAGGCCGCCACTTCTTTAATTGTTAGTATCTCGCCAGTCATCTGCCCCTCTTTTGCAGTTATCATTTGAGAAAATAGTGCTAATATTAGAAAAAGTCGACAATTATCAGGTGTTTTTTTGAATGAAGGTAGCTAGCGGTGCAAATGCAACAGGTTCAACCCAGTTTATTTGAAGAGGATGCGCGGAAAGTGCTGCCTGATGGCTTACGGTATATCCCAAACTTCATAACGCCAGATGAAGAAGCGGCGCTTCTCAAAACCATCGACCAGCAGCCTTGGTTAACCGATCTGAAACGCCGGGTGCAGCATTACGGCTGGAAATACGATTATACAGCTCGGCGGGTCGATGAGACGATGCGGCTCGGAAGATTGCCAGATTGGTTGATGGATTATTGCCAGCGATTATACGATGAAGAGTATTTCCCGAAACCACCCGATCAGGTGATTATCAATGAATTCCAACCCGGCCAAGGAATTGCACCGCATATCGATTGCGTTCCCTGTTTTGAAGAAACTATCGCCTCAATTAGCCTAGGATCACCATGCGTGATGGAGTTTACTCATTCGGACACCGGCGAGAAGGTGAACCACCTCTTGGAGCCGCATAGTCTGCTTATCTTCTCTGGCGATGCCCGCTATCAATGGAAACACGGTATAGCCGCTCGCAAGACGGATAAATATGATGGACAGATTATCCAGCGCGGCCGGCGTATTTCACTAACATTTCGCAATGTTATAACTGATTAATCAATCGCTTGTGGCTTCTTTGCCCATATATACCTAGTCTATATTGCATGAATTTTTAATGAAAATACTTGCATATTATGCTGGTTTTCTGTATAATCAGCAGTATAGAGGTAAAGTTATGTCTACGAAATTGAACGAATTAAAAAAGCATTTGCGCCCTGGGCAGGTATATCGCCGTGCGGATTTGGCAAAATGGTCGAATGCGGTGGATCGTCATGTGGCGCAACTTCAGGAAGATGGGGTGCTTACCAAGCTCTCAGCAGGAGTATATCATTATCCGAAGAAAACCGCGTTTGGGGCTGCTCCGGCAGAGGATGATAAGCTGGTGGAAGCATTCCTCAAAGATCATCGCTTTTTGCTTACCTCTGCCAATTCCTATAATGCGCTAGGGCTTGGCACTACCCAGCTTTACAATGAAACGGTGGTGTATAATCACAAACGGCACGGTCGCTTTAAACTGGGCGGGCGCACGTTTGATTTTCGTATGAAGCCGCATTTTCCTAAAACCGTGACGCAGGAGTTTTTGTTAGTGGATCTGGTGAACAATCTGGATCGGCTGGCTGAAAACACCGATAAGGTATTGAAGCGGGTTGCTCACAAAGTATTCGAGATGGATGGCAACGCATTGTTGCGCATGGCGCGTGATTATGGCTCCGTGAAGGCAAAGAAATTCTTTGAAGCGACATTGTCTGGAGCAGAGTTGAGCTATGCTGCCTAAGCCCTTCTTACACCAACACCCTCAGTTTCCGGAACTGATACGCATCATCGCGGAGCAGAAATCCATCAATGCCCCTGCGCTGGTGGAGAAGGATTATTGGATCATGCATTGTCTGTATGGGCTGCAGCAACTTGATATGCCGTTTGAGCTTAAAGGCGGCACATCGCTTTCCAAGGGCTATGAGATTATTCATCGTTTTTCGGAAGATATAGATATCCGCATCGAACCACCGCAGTCGATGGATGTTAAAACCGGACGCAACCAGAATAAACCAGCACATGTGGAAAGCCGAAAGCAGTTTTATGAGTGGCTGACCAAGACGATTAAAATTGAGGGTATTACTGCTGTTAAACGTGACACCGAATTTGATGACGAGAAATATCGCAGCGGCGGCATTCGCCTTCTTTATAAAAACACCGCCAGCCCAATACCTGATTTGAAGGATGGTATTTTGCTTGAGCTGGGCTTTGATGATGTCACGCCTAATATGCCGAAGGATATCAGCTCATGGGCGTATGATTATGCGGCAGACAAGGTAGATGTGATTGATAATCGTGCTAAGGGCGTGCTGTGCTACCACCCTGGCTATACGCTCGTTGAGAAACTGCAGGCCATTTCCACCAAATACCGCAAGCAGCAGGAAAGTGGCACATTCCACAAGAACTTCATGCGACATTATTATGATGTCTATGCGTTGCTGAATGTGCCGGAAGTGCAGGGATTCATTGGTTCGGCTGAATATAAAAAGCATAAGGAAAAGCGTTTCCCAAAAGCGGATAATCCTATCATTGTTGAGAATGAGGCGTTTGCCTTAAGTGACATCACCATCCGTGAGCAGTATGAAAAAGCCTATCAGGAGACACCAAGCCTGTATTATCAGGATCAACCGCATTTCTTTGAAATTCTTGACCGTATCCATCACTGGGCAGCAAAACTGTAACACTGAGTAACGCCGTGTAACGTTTGGTAACGCGATGTAACAGCAAGTAACGCGCTGAAACATTTTGCAACGGAATGCAACGCGTCGCAGCGCCGTGCAACAGATTGCAGCGCAATGCAGCGTTTCTTGCGGTCAAGTGTAGTGGCCATTTCGTTTGGAGGATGTTTTTGGGTGCTTTTAGCCCAAAATACACACCAATTCGGTGCAAAAAGGCGTGTTTTCACCTGATTTTAGCCCAAAACGAAATGCTCCAGACACCCTCATTTCGCTATTTTGAAGGTTAAGTATTTGTTTTATAGTCGTTTTGACACTGAGAAAACGAAACGAAATGGTTTTTTGTTCGCTGACCCTAGTAAAAAGCCGCGCCCTCGGCGTACCCGCAGGGGGGACCCCTCCGGAGTACCTTTAATAATGTGGCATGCTATTAAAGGTTATCGCCTTATCCTTTAATAGTGATTGGTCGCCAATTCGAATCTCTGTTTGGATTTGATCTTATTGCAACCACGAACGATGTCCAGCCAGCGTGATGGGGCGCGCTGGCCATCGTTCTTTTCGCACTCCATTTACATCGTAAAATGATGCTCTAACTGTTTGAGTTGTCGGGCTAATATCACAATGTCTTGATAGTATTCGGTTCGCAACCTCTCTTCTATCCCGCTCCATAATCTATTCAGAAACATTTCCAGAAAATTGCTAGTGCTTATATTGTTCTATATTTATAGACTCAGTTTTCTGTTGCTTTCTTAATAATATTTCTGGCTAGTTGCAATAAGTCCTATTAACCCCGTTAGGGCGTGACTCAATAGATGCGTTGCATTCAAAGCAGTCTAGCGGCTTATGGGACTAATGCATATTGGCGTCTTTAATTTTATAGCCATTCGGGGATAATGTCTTGGTTGATTAGTTCATCGTAAGATGGACGTTGCCTAATCACTGCATAGTCATCGTTATGTACCATTATTTCTGGTATCATAGGGCGGGTGTTGTATGTGGAGCTCATTACGGCGCCATAGGCTCCAGCAGACCTTATGGCTAGTAGGTCATCTGTTTTTACAGGTGTCATCATGCGCTGTTTTCCAAATGTATCTCCGCTTTCACATACCGGTCCTACAATATCAAAAGGCTGTTGCGTGCTATCTTCGGCCGTTTGAATTGCCGGAACGATGTCGTGCCAAGCATCATACATACTAGGTCTTATAAGGTCGTTCATTCCTGCATCAACAATAATAAAATTACGGTCTTGCGTATTCTTTGTTTGAACTACGCTGGTAACTAAAATGCCAGCATTGCCAACAATCAGGCGGCCTGGCTCCAGTATTAATTCGCAATCAAGATGCTTAATTGTGTCTACAATCATAGATGCATATTCTTGTGGATGAGGGGGGAGTTCTTTTCCTGTTTCGTAAGGAATGCCCAAGCCTCCTCCCAAGTCAACCCGGTTGATATGGTGGCCTGATTTGCGTAGAGTTTCCACCAGCTCTGTTAATTTCTTAAATGCTAGCTGGAATGGGTTTAGGCTTGTGAGCTGAGAGCCTATATGACAGGCAATGCCCACCACTTTTATGCCTTTCATTGTTCCCGCTCGATTATATGCAGCTATTGCGTCTTCCCATGCAATGCCAAATTTATCTGTTTTTCGGCCAGTGGATATTTTGTTGTGAGTGCCTGCATCAATGTCTGGATTAACGCGAAAAGCAATAGGGGCCGTTACCCCTAGGTCACAAGCTTCTTGGGATAATAATGATAGTTCCTCATGGGATTCAACATTAAATTGCCCAATGCCAACCCCTAATGCATAACGAATTTCGTTGCGAGTTTTTCCAACGCCGGAAAAAACAATCTTACTAGCAGGTATTCCGGCGGCACGCGCACGTCTAATTTCGCCTTCGGATACAGTATCTGCACCTGCTCCTAATTTTGCTAGAGTGGTCAATACTGCTTGGTTTGAGTTGGACTTTACAGCAAAGCATACGGTTGTAGGGATTGCCGAAAATGCTTCAGAGAAAATTGTGTAGTGTCGCGAAAGGGTTGCCGACGAGTAGCAATAAAATGGCGTTCCCACTTCGAGTGCTATTTTAGGGAGTGGTACGCCTTCAGCATGTAGGATGCCATTATGATAATCAAAATGATCCATGTTTTCCTCATCAATATTTATTAGGGTATATAGCTATTAGGTGCTCTGAACTATAGAGCTTGGTGGCTATATTATGTTTTGTATGTATTTATCAAATTACTCTTGTGTTGAAGATGGTGTGTTTTCGCGGTAAAGTTTGCCACCAACGCCGCAGGCAGAAAGTGCTCCAGTGCATAGTAGTACAATAATGCTTATTGTAAAAAAATGACGCATTTCCTTCTCCTTTATTTTCTTATAAATCAATATTGTTTTTATTATAGGTTAAATTGTTGTTTTGCTGCTGCAATTGCTTTAACTACATTTTCTGGTGCTGTTCCTCCAAAACTAGTGCGGCTTGCAGCAGAGTTTTCTACGGTTAACACATTAAAGATTGCTTTTGTAATGCCGGATTCAATGGTTTGCATATCACTTAAAGATAACTCATCAAGTCGACAGTTTTGCTTTTCGGCCAGTTGTACAATACGTCCAGTAATGTGGTGACATTCTCTAAATGGAAGGCCAAGATTTTGTACAAGCCAGTCGGCAATATCAGTGGCCGTGCTATAGCCTTTCATTGCTGCCTTTCTCATTGTATCAGGGTGTGCTGATATATCGCCGATCATGCCGGTCATTGCATGAACACATAGGGCATAGTTTTCTGCGGCATCAAATACTGGTTCTTTATCTTCTTGCATATCTTTACTATAGGCTAACGGCAGGCCTTTCATCATGGTGAGCAAAGATATTAGTGCGCCGTTAATCCTTCCCGTTTTGGCTCGTATTAACTCGGCAGCATCCGGGTTGCGCTTTTGTGGCATGATTGAGCTTCCAGTGGTGAAGCTATTGGATAATGTTATAAATTTAAACCCATCAGAGGCCCATAGTACAATTTCTTCAGCGAGTCGAGAAAGATGCATAACGGATATGCTTAACGCGGACACAAATTCAATTGCAAAGTCACGATCAGATACGGAATCTAAAGAATTGCGAGTTGGGCAGTCGAAACCAAGTGCCGATGCGGTATTGTTCCGATCGGTTGAGAAAGAGGTCCCCGCAAGGGCCGCGGCACCTAGTGGGCACTCATTCAACCGTTTGCGACAATCTGCTAGGCGCGTGCGATCTCTTCCAATCATTTCGATATAAGCCATCATATGGTGGCCAAATGTAACGGGCTGTGCTGTTTGTAGGTGAGTAAAGCCTGGCATAATTGTTGCTGTGTGTTTTTCTGCCTGCTTAATAAAAGCCTGTTGTAGTGCCTTTAGATCGTCATCAAGTGTATCAATTGCATCGCGAATCCATAATTTAAAATCCGTTGCTACCTGATCATTGCGGGAGCGAGCCGTATGGAGCTTTCCTGCTACATCGCCAATAATTTCTTTGAGGCGGGCTTCAACATGCATATGAATATCTTCAAGTGCAGGGTCCCACTTCATTTTTCCTGATGCAATCTCGCCCTTAATTTGTTGTAATCCTTCGCTTATGGCTTTGCCTTCATCGGAGGTTATAATATTTTGTTGCACAAGCATGGCGCAATGCGCAAGGGACCCTTCAATATCCTGACAATAAAAGCGCTTATCAAAATCAATTGATGCATTGATAGTTTCCATTATAGCGGCAGGGCCTTGTGTGAAGTGGCCACCCCACATTGGGTTTGCTTGTTTGGTTGTTTGGTTTGTCATTATATTATGCCGTAAATACTGGTTATTTCTATAAATGCTATGTTATAGTCGTTCCAAAGCGGTCTGTACAGATCGGTAATGTTATTTTGTGTAATGAATTGAGGGATATATGCAAGTATCAGTTTCTAGAGTGCGCCTACTTTATGTGTTTTCATTGATGCTATGTATGACAGGAGGTGGCTCTATTACATCTGCTAAGGCGGAAGAGGTCGCTGAAGCTGAAGCCGCAGGAGCTAAAGAAGTCAGTAAAATAGTGCCTAATATTCCAGGGTTAGAAGAGCATTGGCCTTATGATATCCCTCAGGAAGCTTTTGTTACAACAGGAGGAAAAGAACTGACCATTAGTGATTTTAAAGGAAAGATTGTTGTATTAAATTTTTGGGCTACATGGTGTGGTCCTTGTGTGGCTGAGATGCCTTCTCTGGAGACTCTGCATAAGGCGGTTAAGGGGCGTGGTATTGAGGTGGTTGCTGTATCGCAGGACTTCAAAGGGTTGCCACAGGTAGAGAAGTTTTACAAGAAGCAATATATTAATGGATTGCCGGCTTATGCTGATAAAAAAAATAAGCTATTTCGTAAATTGGGCCTGAGCGGTTTGCCTATTACGCTAATTGTAAACCATGATGGCGAGGCTGTTGGCCGTGTCGATGGTGACATTGACTGGTCAACACCAGAGGTTCAGGCGTGGCTTATTGGGTTGCAGGAAAAAAATGCTGAAAATGCAACTGAATCTAAAAAATAACAATATATACAACCATATGCTATAGGGGGCTTGATTTTTATAGTCTTTCTGTTGTATTCTTATAGTGAAGGTAAGGGGTTTCTTAAGCTATAGGGATGACTAGATGTGACAGGGCATAGCGCTGGCTCAGATGCGTTGAAAAAAATTAGAGTGTTGATTGCGGATGATGATCAGCGCATTTTAATGCTTGCTCGGGATGTGCTTGAGCGCTTTGGGTTTTCAAGAGTATTGTTAGCTACAAACGGTAAAGAAGCTATTGAAAAGATGCGTCAGCATGCTGTTGATATTGTCGTGTGTGATTGGGTGATGGAGCCAATGGATGGTTTGGCGCTTACTAACTATCTACGGAACCACCCAGATTCACCAAATCATTTTGTGCCAATTATTATGCTTACAGGGCGTGCTGAGCGGGCCAATATTGAATTAGCACGTGATGCTGGCATTACAGAGTTTCTGGCTAAGCCGTTCACTCCCGTCTCTTTTAGAAACCGGGTGATTGAAGTGTTTGAGAGACCTAGGGAATTTGTATTTTGCCCAAGCTATACTGGGCCATCACGCCGTCGTCGAGAAGAGCCTTTTCCTGATGATGAAGATCGTAGGAAAAGCTAACAATGTATCATATCATGGCAATTTGTGGCATAATATGATACATTTATATCAAATGCAGTGATGTGTGATATCAGGCATTAACCGTATAGGGAAGGCTATATGAATAAAAAACCTGAAGTGACAATTAAAGAAAACGGTGCGCGCATTGTTGCGCCATATTTTGGTTTAAAAGAAAAAATTGGTGGTGCAAGTATTACTAGCATTGTTACTGATCGTGCTGTTGAAAATGCAGAGCAAGCTATAGAAAATCATGGTAGCTCTTATGCGCAAGAAGTGATGGATGAGATTATAGAGATTAAGGATCAAATTAATAATTTAGCTGAGAAAATAGAGTCTGGGGATGTTTCTAAAGATCGGGATGAATTTAGATTAATTGTTCGTAATGTGCTAAATATTAAAAGCAATGCTGGTTTGTATGGTTATAGTTTGGCTACTCAGGTTGCTAGGTCTTTATTTGAGTATTGCATGGAGTCGGATTGCATGAATGCACGTGGTATAACAATTATCAATGTACATATTGATGCGTTATCAGCCGTGTTTGAGCGTAATATCCAAGGAGAGGGCGGCGAAATTGGTAAAGCTATACAAATGGACCTTTCTGCACTAACGGGTATTAAATTGCTTTAACTATACTTAATTAGAAAAGGTAAGGGTATAAATAGCTATAAAATGCAATAAATCCTAATAAATTGATGGCATAAACTGTTTTACGCAATGCACAAAAATAGGATTTATATTCATCACTGTCGGGTGTGCCAAGGTCAATACGTGACTCATATGCCTTTAATTTGCTTTTGCCAGAAAACCATGTGAACATTAGCGCAAAATAACCTAGGCCAGATAGAAGCAAAATATCATTATCTCTAGCCAACATTTCGAATGGTTCCCAAAGTAATATAAATAATATAATGACTAGCATCATACCGCTTAGTAATAAGGTGCCGTTGCGCAATAATACAACACGGAACCATTTGGTTGGAGAAATATGCATGCTCTGCCAGTATAGTAAATGCAATATAGTAGCTTCAGCCATGCTGGATAACAGCCATAAGCTTAATAAAGATTGTAGCATGAAGGATTGAAAGGCTGGGTCGGCAACAACAATAGTAGCAAATGCTTGTGCAGAGTCCGGAGCTATAATTAATAGTATTGTTACCATTATATAATTAATCATATAGTATTCCTTCTTTTAGATAATGCTCGGTTTGCATTTCTATCAAGCGAGATGCGGTTCGCTCAAACTCAAATGCATAATCCCCTTTTGTATAAAGTTGACTTGGTTCAGCCTCTGCAGTGCAGATAAGTTTTGTCTTATGCTCATAAAAAGTATCTATTAATGTTGCAAATCGTTTTGCTTCATTGCGACTATCGGGCCCCATTTTAGGGATGTCGGATATAAGGACGGTGGTAAATTCTCTGGCAATTTCAATGTAGTCTGCAGCACCAAGCGGGACAGCACATAAGTCAGAGAAACTAAATTGTGCAACGCAGCCATACATTTTTTTAACGGTTATTGTTCGGCCTTGAGTAAGTAACTGGCCAGTTGTCGGCGGGGCATGGTGTGTTAGTGAAGAGAATGTTTGATTAATAAACGGTTGTGCGCCCTTGTTAAGGGGGGTGTAGTATATTGTTTCTAACGAGCGTAAATGCTGTAGGCGGTAGTCGGTTTCTCCATCAAGCGATAAGATATTCATATTTGACTTTAATCGGTCAATACAAGGTAAAAACCGTATTCTTTGTAAGCCATCTTTATATAAGTCATCTGGAGGTCGGTTTGATGTTGCAACAATAACAACCCCTTTTTCAAACAAGGCTTCAAAAAGGCGATCTAATATCATCGCATCGGCAATATCTGTAACCTGCAATTCATCAAAGCATAATAATGTTGCCGTTTCTGCAACATGTGCAGCAATTAATGCTATGATATCACCTTTCTCTCCTGTGTGACGAAGTTGGTGGATGCGCTGGTGTATCTCTAACATAAAGGCGTGAAAATGTACGCGCCGCTTAGGGGTAAAGCTTGTGCAGTCAAAAAAACTATCCATTAACATGGATTTTCCTCGACCAACGCCGCCATAAAGGTAAATCCCGTTAATTTTAGGTGCCGTTTTAGTAGAACTTTTGCTAAACCAGTCAAAAAAACCTCTTTTTTCTATGTTTGTTTTTGATCCGGAATGATATTTTAGGCAATTATTTAGATTGTGAAGATGAGAAATTACCTCTTTCTGATCTATATCAGCTATAATTTCACCAGTATCAACCATTGCATTATACATACCTTTTACATCGTCAAGGTAATCACTTGCTTGAGTATATGTTTTGGTGATTGTATTTCGCTCTACACTTTCCATAAAAATTACTATATACCACGAATATTATTAACTATTTTTATAAATACCGTTTATACGGTGGGTTTCTTTATGGACGATATCCGTACCTGCACTGATCTTAAGTCAGCTATAAAGGCTTTCCGCGATGCTGGCAAGACTATCGCTTTAGTGCCAACCATGGGCGCACTGCATAATGGCCACATGACACTAGTGGAGCACGCACGTCAATATGCTGATATAGTGGTAATGAGCATATTTGTAAACCCAACACAATTTGGTCCTAACGAAGATTTTGATGCATATCCAAGAGATGAGAAGAAAGATATTGCGCGTATGGAAGGGGCCGGAGTTGATGTGGCTTGGATGCCTTCTGTGGAGGAAATGTACCCTCTAGGTTTTAGTACGGCAATATCTGTGCGTAGAAATGCAGATATTTTATGTGGAGCGCATCGTGAAGGGCATTTTGATGGTGTTGCGACAGTGGTTAGTAAATTATTGCTACAAACAATGCCCGATATTGCAGTGTTTGGTCAGAAGGATTTTCAGCAATTATATATTATTAAACGATTGGTAGCTGATATTAATATCCCAATCTCCATAATAGGTGCGCCTATTGCAAGAGAGGATGATGGTTTGGCATTATCATCACGTAATGCTTATCTATCGGAAGAGGATCGTTGCTTAGCACCAGAATTATTTGCAACACTTTCAACGATAAAGCGTAGAATTGAAGCTGGTAGTGATGATAGTGTGGAGTTGCTTGCTTGGGGAAAAGAGCATTTGCTTGAAAAAGGGTTTGATGAGGTGGATTATTTAGAGCTAAGGCAGGCGGAAACGCTTGATAAGGCTCCTATAGTTTTGTTATCAGGTGGCGCTTATCAGTTATTTGTAGCTGCGCGCTTAGGTAAAACAAGGCTTATTGATAATTTGGCTATAGATTTTTAGTGATGTGTTTAATGTACGCCATCTCTAATAATGCTCTTACTGATACTTTCTGCCTTTTGTAATGTTTGTAGTAAGTTACGATCTATTACTAACTTCATCCCATGCCCTTGTTTATAGTCGCCTTTACCAATGTCATTGGATACTAATGATTCCTGCCGTAATTTATCTGAAGGAATGTCAGCTTCAAAATGAAACTGATGGAGGGTATTTAATGTTGTAATGTCATAAGGGAGCATATTTTGTGGTCTAATGCCTAATAGCTTTGTATGAGAGTCTTGCTCTATATATGTTGCTTCCAGTTCGGGGCTTTGTCCTACGCGACTTACAAATGTAGTTTTTTCCTCGGCGGAGTAATTTTGCCATGTATCTGGTAGAGCTATTTCTATCAAGGTTGCTAATGCGTTTATAATGCGCCCTGATTTTGCTACATCTGCAACAACATCTGCAATATCTATAGGAACAGCAAGGGCATTAATATCCTGGCCTGATTCTTTTTCTACACCGGATGGAAATAACCCGTTCCAAGAGTGGGGATCAATGGCATTTGGGCTTTTGTTGATATAGTCGTGTATTTTAGCATCCTCTTCTTTAGTAGTCACCATTTGTAGGGCAAAAACAGAAGCAGCACTTACGCTGTCAGTTTGATGTGCTGTTAATGAGGGTAATGATATAGAAAGTTCTTTTCGTCCAGCATCCCTCATTTGTGTGATCAGATCCGGTGTAATATTTTGTAATGCTTGAAAAACTCCGGTTGTGGTGCTGAAAAGGCCGCTATAATCCCCATGTCCAGGGATGCGGTCGGATTGCATTAGTTTGTGATCTGCAAAATTAGGTGGGTTTTTCTTCATGGCTTTGCTGTGTATGTTGTGGTTCTTATGCTTGTTATAGAAAAACCATAGCATACAATTATTAAATAAAACTTAATAAAAATCCGGCTTTCAGGTTAGTTCTTCTGTTAGAAACTCTTGCACCATACATAAAACTCACGTAAGACAGCAGAATGAAAATTCTTCTTGCACAACCCCGAGGATTTTGCGCTGGTGTAGATCGCGCAATTGCCATTGTTGAGGAGGCGCTAAATCTTTATGGAGCGCCGGTATATGTCCGTCATGAAATTGTTCATAATAAATATGTTGTGGATGATTTGCGTTCAAGGGGGGCCGTATTTGTTGAGGAGTTAAGCGATATTCCTGATGGAGGAATTACAGTTTTTAGTGCTCATGGAGTTTCTGAAGCTGTAGAAAATGAAGCAAAACGACGCAATCTTCCTGCTATTGATGCAACATGCCCATTAGTAACAAAGGTGCATATTCAGGCGCAAAGGGCCGAGAAGCAGGGTAAGGATATTATCCTAATTGGTCATGAGGGGCATCCAGAGGTCGAGGGGACATCTGGTCGTGTTGAGCGAGGTGTGTTTCTGGTGCAAGATGTTGAGAGTGCCCGCACGTTGCAAGTTCCAGATCCAGAACGTCTTTCTTTTGTAACGCAAACAACACTTAGCGTAAATGATACTAAAGATATTATTGCTGTATTGAAAGAACGTTTTCCTGCGATTACAGGGCCTGGCACGAAGGATATTTGCTATGCAACGCAGAATCGCCAGGATGCTATAGAGGACTTAGCTGATAGAGTTGATGTTTTGTTAGTGGTTGGATCAAAAAATAGTTCTAATTCCAATCGTTTGCGTGACCTCGGTGTAGATAAAGGTATTCCATCATGGTTGGTCGATGATGCTTCGGCAATCGATATTGGTTGGCTAAAAGGGGCAAATACAATTGGTATTAGTGCTGGTGCTTCTGCGCCCGATGTTCTTGTGCAGGGGGTGGTTGAGTTCTTAAAAGAATATGACTCTACTGCGACAGTAGAGCTTATGGATGGCATCACAGAAGATCTGCATTTTAAATTGCCAAAACAAGTGCGAGAGCCTGTCTATGCTAACCGGAAGCAGAATGCGGTCTTGGACGGGTCTTGATTATGACGCCTGAATTATTACTACTTTTTATGCTAATTGCTTTATGCGTTGGGTTGCTGTCTGGGTTTCCTGTGGCTTTTGTCTTGGCCGGAGTTGCATTGTTAACAGCGCTAGCCGGCGATATGATAGGAATATTTGATTTAGTTTGGTTACAGGCGCTGCCTAATCGTATTTTTGGCATTATGACTAATGAGTTGCTGTTGGCTGTGCCGCTATTTGTATTTATGGGCGTTATGCTAGAAAAGGCACGTATTGCTGAAGAATTGCTGACTACAATGGCAGATCTAATGGGTAATATACGTTCTGGGCTTGGTCTTTCAGTGATTATTGTGGGTGCGTTATTAGCTGCTAGTACAGGTATCGTTGGTGCTACGGTAATTACTATGGGGCTTATTTCACTACCTGTTATGCTCAAGGCAAACTATGACCCAAAAATTTCAACAGGGGTCATTTGTGCTTCTGGTACATTGGGGCAAATTATTCCTCCATCAATAGTCCTTATCTTGCTTGGCGACCAAATATCTAGTGCGCATACTACGGTACAAATGAGTAAAGGAAATTTATCTGCAGACCCGGTTTCTGTTGCTGATTTGTTTATGGGTGCTCTTTTGCCCGGGTTGATGTTGGTTTTCCTTTATGGCTTGTGGTTGGTGATTTATGGTAGGTTTTCGGCAAGCGGCATCCCTCCTGTCCAAAATAGGGCATGTAATGATGGCCTGTTGTTAAGAGCAGTTAAGGTGCTTCTGCCGCCATTAGCTTTAATTGTCTTAGTTCTTGGCTCTATTTTGGGTGGTTTTGCAACGGCTACAGAATCAGCTTCTGTTGGTGCAGCAGGTGCAATGCTGTTGGCGGCATTTCGTAAACGACTTACATTTACGAATATTAAAAATGTCTGCCAAGAAACCACCCGCGTAACTTGTATGGTATTTACAATCTTAATTGGTGCCGCATTCTTTACATTGGTATTTCGGGGGCTGCATGGTGATGATATGATCCATGAATTTCTTAGTGCATTACCTGGTGGTTTACTTACTGCGTTACTGTTAACCATGGTGGTTATGTTCTTATTAGGATTTTTTCTTGATTTTATAGAAATTATTTTTGTTGTTGTACCAATTGTTGCTCCTGTTTTATTAGCAATGGGAGCAGACCCTGTTTGGCTTGCGATTATGATTGCGGTGAATCTTCAGACATCTTTTTTGACTCCTCCATTTGGTTTTGCATTATTTTATTTACGCGGAGTTGCTCCTAAATCCGTCACAACGGTGGATATATATAAAGGAGTTATGCCTTTTGTAGTAATACAGCTTATTATGCTTTCTCTGCTGGCGTTTCAACCGAAGCTAGCTACATGGTTGCCTAATATGCTTTATCACGATGGTAAGGCTTCATTTTCTGCTGCTAAAGAGCTGGAATTGGAAGAGGGTGGTATAGATTCCTATTCTGAAGAGCCAGAATATAGTGTAGATTTTTAGGTGTTAATGATCATGGGTAATATTATTGGTATTATACGTCGCTTTCTCTAAGTTAGGGCTAGACGATGCCAATAAATTGGCGCAATATTGCGTCCACATATACAGGGTCGAGATATTGTAAGGAGATAGCTATGGTTCGGGGGAAGAAAAATGGGTTTTCAGACCGTGTTCGGCAAGCAAGTGCAAGGCTTCTATCTGTGGCAGACTCTTTGTCTCCGGTAGTATATGGTCTAATGCTTCTAGGTTTACGCTTTTGGATAGGTCTTGTTTTCTGGAAATCAGCTTTAACAAAAATTGAGAATTGGGATACAACTCTTTTTCTGTTTGAAGAAGAATATCAGGTGCCAATTCTATCTGCGGAGTTAGCTGCATTTCTGGGAACATCTGTTGAATTAATTGCACCACTTCTATTATTCATGGGTCTTGGAACTCGCTTAGCCGTTGTGCCTTTGTTAGTTATGGCAGCAGTAATTCAGTTCAGTTATCAAATGCATCATGACCACCTATTATGGGCGCTGGCTTTATTTGCATTGATGATTCAAGGGGCTGGATTGTTTTCATGGGACTTCTTTATTAGAACAAGAGGCAATACTGATGAGGTAGGATATTTGTGGGGAGGGTGGGTATTTTTATCTTTTTCTTTTGTGGTGTTGATTACGGTTATTATTGGACATGATGCAATGATTGCAACGGGGACAATTCTTGGCTCTGATGCGTTTGAGGCTTGGAATCCATGGTTAGATGGTATATTAGAACACTGGAACAGCATAGGAAGCGGTGAGTAAATTGCTTTATTGCGTGTGATAACAGTAATATTAATATCTTTTTTAAATAGTGCCTCTAATAGTATCGCTTTTCGCGTTTCTGTTTGTTATTTAGGTTCCGATAATTCCTATGATTGATAGCAAAATGATGCATAAAACAAAATGAGTAGTATGAAATGAAAGAGCTGCCAAAGAAATATAACCATAAAGAAGCAGAAAAGCGTTGGCAAACTGTATGGGATGAAAACAAGACCTATAAATGGCATAATGATAGTGCCCGTGATAAAACGTTTGTGATTGATACTCCTCCACCGACTGTTTCTGGTCTATTGCATATGGGGCATATTTTCTCATATACTCAGGCGGATTTTGTTGCGCGCTATCAGCGTATGAAGGGTAAAGATGTTTTTTATCCGATGGGTTTTGATGATAACGGATTACCAACAGAGCGCTTAGTTGAGAAAACTAAAAAAGTGCGCGCTACGGATATGTCACGTGAAGACTTTATTGAGCTATGTGAAGGTGTTGCAGAAGAAGCGCGTGGTGACTTTAGGGCATTGTTTAAAGCAACGGCGATGTCTGTTGATTGGGAGCAGGAATATCATACTATTTCGGATGATTCCCGTGCTATCTCCCAGCTTTCATTTTTAGATCTTTTCCATAAAGATCGTGCCTACCGTAAATTACAGCCGATGCTGTGGGATCCGGCAGATCAAACCGCAATTGCACAGGCTGAGGTGGAGGACAAAGAACATAAATCTTTTGCGCATTATATCCGCTTTGGATTGATTGATAATGCAGCACTAGAAGGTGCAGAACAAGGCAAGCAGGCCGAGTCAGCCCTGAGCGTGAGTGAAACGAACACGCCCATGGACGAGCAAGTAGGCGAGGCTGGGGCAATTACTACAGCTACTTCTTGGGATGATCTGGAGAAGGTTGAGATTATGACCACGCGGCCAGAGCTTTTAGGAGCTTGCGTAGCGCTGATGTGTCACCCTGATGATGCGGCTAAATATGAAGGTAAATCCGCAGTTACACCTTTATTTAACGTGGTGGTTCCTATTGTCGCTGATGAAAAAGTGGACAAGGAAAAAGGCACAGGCTTGGTAATGTGCTGTACCTTTGGTGATGAAACGGACATCGCATGGTGGCGCGAGCATGAGCTGGCGACTCGTGTGATATTGAATAAATATGGTAAGGTTGATAAGGGCTTTAACTATAACGATATTCCATGCTTGAATATTGATGTAGCTAACACGTCATTCTTAGAAATTGCTAACAAAAAAGCACGCCCCTCAATAGGAAACCCCGGTGGTTCTGCACGTGAAATCGTGATTGCTTTACTGAAAGCTGGTTCTGGTGAGCAAGGAAGCGAAGATAATAATCCGAGCCAAACAACTGCGGAACAAACAGAGCGTTTGCGTGCAGCCTGTAAAGACGCCTTCATTCGTAGTGAAGAAATCACTCATATGGAGCCATGCGCCGAGCGTTCTGGTGCTGCGCTGGAGATTCTTCCAACCAATCAATGGTTCGTTAAAATTCTCGATCAAAAAGAACAGCTAAAAGCGAAGGCCGCAGAATGTACGTGGTATCCTCCGCATATGAAGGTACGTGTCGATCAATGGATTGACGGCCTAAGCTGGGATTGGTGCATTTCTCGTCAGCGTTATTTTGGTGTGCCATTCCCGATTTGGTATTCTAAGCGTGCCGGTGAAGAAGGTAAGGTTTTGATTGCAGATGCAGGTCAGTTGCCTGTTAATCCACTGGTTGATTTGCCAAAGGGATATGGTCGTGAAGAGGTTGTAGCAGAAGCTGATGTGATGGATACGTGGGCGACGAGTTCTGTATCGCCGCAGCTCAATAGTCGGGCGATTAATCAGAAATACGGTATTGACCATGATCGTCACACGGCGCTTTTTCCTGCGGATCTTCGCCCTCAAGCGCATGAAATTATCCGCACTTGGGCGTTTTATACGATTGTAAAAGCGCACTTACATGAAGATACCATTCCATGGAAAAATCTGATGATTTCCGGTTGGTGCTTGGCAAGTGACAAAACCAAGATGTCAAAATCTAAAGGTAATGTTGTGACTCCTGTGAAGCTGATTGAAGAGAAAGGCACAGATTCTGTGCGTTATTGGGCTTCAACTTCACGCTTGGGAACAGATACTGCCTTTTCGGAAGGTGTTCTAAAAATAGGTAATAAGCTGGTTAATAAAATTTGGAATGCATCTAAGTTCGCAGCTATACAATTGCAAAATATTCAAGGTAGTCCATCCACAGCAAGGGATGATATCGAGTCCGGAATGATTTATAACTCTCTTGATAAGTGGATTATTTCTCGTTTAGAAAGAGCTGTCAGGGTTGCAACAGGTGAGTTTGAAATTTTTGAATATTGTAAAGCGCGTGAAGCCATAGAGGATTTCTTTTGGAATGATTTCTGTGATAACTATTTAGAGATGGTAAAAGCGCGTGCTTATGATGAACATGGCAAGAACCCAAAAGAGCAGCAGTCGGCGATCTATGCAATTTATCATGTTCTGGATGCTGTTCTAAGATTATTTGCACCATTTTTACCTCATATTACAGAAGAGCTCTATAGTCATATTTTTGATGATAAATTTGAGCAAGCGGGCAGTATTCATTTGCGAGGTCAGTGGCCGGATGCAGCACTTTATGTGTCAGATGTTCAGGCTGAAAAAACAGGCTCCGCAGCGCGCGCTGTTTTGGATGTTGTGCGTAAGCTTAAGGCAGAGAAGGGTGTGTCTATCAAGTGGCCGTTAACAGAGCTTGCTATTTATGCTAAGGAAGATGCGGGCAAAGATGTTCTGGATTCTGCATTTGGTGACCTCTCTAGCGTTACTAATGCTGCATCGGTGGTGTGGGCAGAAAATGCAGGCAATGAAGAGACATCTGATGGTGTATTTACAGTATCGGTAACGTTTGCAGAAGAAAGTGATGCTGCGTAAATATAACCGTTCCGTATACGGAATGGTTTGGGAAGCTATATAAGCCAGATAATATTTTTACTTCTGAATACAATGTGTTAGTGTGGCTATATCCACAGGAAAAGCAGCATAATCAAAAGGCGATTTTTGACCATCTCTGCGCGCTGGACTTTATTTAGCAGTGAATATTCCGGATGTGGAATGATAGCCTCGGTGTATGGTTTCTGGCTCCGTCCCCATTACCTGAAGTATTAAATACAGAAACCATTTGAATACACAAAATCTCCTCCTATGCTGGTTGTAGGAACGAATCCAAAAAAATACCGGAATAATCAGATGATCGAGGAATTATACTCTGCTGTAGAAGAAAAATATTTTTCGTCAGGCGACTTTAACGGAATGCCAATTTATGAATTGGGGGGCATCTTCAGAATTAACGATGAAAATTTCAAAGCTTTGGTTCGGCAGGCTATAGAAGATGAAATACTGACAGCTCGTTTTGAAGGTAACCCGCATATAAGAGCTTTTTCTAAAATTCCAAAGAACGAAATTCTTAAGGGATTCGATAACACAGAGTATCCCGGCGACATATGTTTATACCCTCATGAAAGCAGGCTGGCTGACTCAGTAAAATTAGCTGCGTATAGTGATGCACCCTTCTTAACGGAGCTTGCAAAAGGAGCTGGTCAGCTCGATTTTAGAACGTTTGACTTGTCAGTTCTGGAATATTACAGGAATGACCCGCGCTACTCATATGACACCGACTTTATTCATGGCGAGATATGCATCACTGACGAGTATTTCGAATCCGGTAGTGTGCCGGAACATGATAAGGTTCTCCTTCAGACATTTGGTTTTGCCTATGACAGTGATCTAAACAGATACGTTGCTGTATTTTTGCGATATCTGGGAAATCTTAGTCCTGAACATCAGAAGGTTTGGGCAGCAAAGGAAGTAAAAGGTGATATTGGATTACACCCTGACTACTATGCTTCAAGTATAGTGGGTTCCTGGAAAACTCGAATATCTATTTTCAGAGCATTTACAGAAGAGCTGAGAATAATTAATAAAATGAGTATATTGATTGGGAAGCCTGGGCTCTTTCGAAGTAGTTACGATGAAGAAATGCCCAAAAAATTCGGCTTTCTTTTACGGCCTACGCAGGCTGAATTTAATGACTTCATATTGTTACTAGATAAGATGATGTCCGGTAACATCAACAAATCTTTTTTTGGAAACGATGTGGAGCTGGAAAGCGAGAAAGAGCGGAGTGATGGAAAAATTGAGGTCACTCCTAAAGGCACGATACAAATTCTTGAAGCGTGGATTAATCAGTATTTTTATCCAGCAGATAAAAAACCAATTGAAGACATGATAAAAACCTTTAAGACAGTTAGAAAACTTCGTCAAAAACCAGCTCACGCGGTTGATGTCGATGCTTTCAATCAGGAATTATTCAGGAAGCAGAGAGAGATTGTTATAAATGCCTATAACTCGGTCAGAACATTAAGGCAGGCTTTGGCAAATCATCCAAGCGTGAGAGCTAATCCGCCAGAGATAAGTGAGCAGTTATTTAATGGAAGAATATGGGACATATAAATGTCCAAGAGCTCCGCTATTGGCCAAATGTGCATACTCTTCATTGCTACATGGGGCAATCAGAGGGTATCAGCGCGCTGACCCGATGTTATTACCGCAGGCTGCCTAAACGCAGGCGTAGTGCATTAAGCTTAATGAAGCCTTCGGCGTCACGTTGATTATACACCTCATCTTCTTCAAAGGTTACATGTGCTTCTGAGTATAGGCTGTCATTTGATTTGCGGCCAACCACCATCACATTGCCTTTATAGAGCTTCAATGCTACGGTGCCGTTTACAAAGCGTTGGCTTTCATCAATAGCTGCTTGAAGCATATTGCGTTCTGGTGACCACCAATAGCCTTGGTATACTAGCTTAGCATAACGTGGCATCAGCTCATCCTTCAGGTGCGTAGCTTCGCGATCCAGCGTGATGGATTCTATTGCCCGGTGGGCTGCCAGCAGGATGGTGCCGCCTGGTGTTTCATACACGCCACGGGCTTTCATGCCGACATAGCGGTTTTCCACAATATCAATCCGGCCAATGCCGTTGGCATTGCCTAACTCATTGAGCTTGGTTAGTATTGCAGCGGGGGAGAGACGTTCTCCATTGATAGCTACAGGATCTCCGCATTCATAATCAATTTCAATCTCAGTTGCTACATCAGGTGCATTTTCTGGTGATACGGTCCAACGGAACATGTCTTCGCTATAGCGTGCCCAAGGGTCTTCTAGCACTTTTCCTTCGTAAGAAATATGTAGTAAGTTAGCATCCATTGAGTAGGGAGGTTCTTTGTCTTTGCCTTCTGGTACATGGATATTATGTTTTTTAGCAAACTCAATAAGCTTTGTACGGGAGTTTAGGTCCCACTCTCGCCATGGAGAAATGACTTTAATATCTGGTTTATGGGCATAATACCCTAATTCAAAACGGACTTGGTCATTGCCTTTTCCAGTGGCGCCATGAGAGACGGCTTCGGCTCCGGTTTCATTGGCTATTTCTATCTGGCGCTTTGCAATAAGAGGACGTGCTATGGATGTTCCTAATAAATAGGTTCCTTCATAAATGGTGTTAGCACGAAACATCGGAAAAACATAATCACGAACGAATTCTTCGCGTAAATCATCAATGTAAATTTCTTTGATGCCAGCAGCTTCTGCTTTTTGACGTACGGGCTCTAATTCTTCGCCTTGGCCAAGGTCTGCTGTGAAGGTAACTACTTCACAGTTATACTCTTCTTGTAGCCAGTGTAAAATTACAGAGGTATCTAAGCCACCTGAATAGGCAAGAACAACTTTTTTTACATTCATAACAATACGCTCATATAATGCTGTAGGTTAACTATTGTGGGCCTTATAGCGTAAAGGAGCGAAAGAGTCTAGAGTCCATTCATTTTCTAGAGTTAGAACAAAAAGTCTCTTATAAAATCCATGATATAAAAAGTAGAGTATTCTCATTTTTGTTATTGGAAGATTAATCTAAGAAAAAGTGTAATATGCAAGACGGGGATGCTTCATTTAAGTCATAGTCTGTTGTGTTATTGGGCGATGCGTCCCAATAGGCTACACTGCATGCTCCTGGGCCTTCGCCACTTGATATATTATATGACCCGTTGTTGCTCGTATATTTCCTGAATATGCAACGCCATCATCATTTTTTCTATCGATAGCTGCGGCATCACTAGGGATAAGAGAAAACATACGTAAATTATACCATCCTGCAGAAAGAATTATCCTTTTGCCTCTTTTGCCAAAAACGGCATTGCTTGCTGGGTGACAACTACATGCATTAGCAGCCCCTAGTTCATCATCCCCTTGAAAGCCGTAAAAATTACCTCCTCCAGTTACGCCACCTACAGGCGCTTCCGGTGCAGAGAATAGATCACTTGTATATAATAACGGGCTTGCATTAATTCCCCCAGCCCCAGCATATTCTCCTGGAATCATTTTAGCTAAACCCAAATGTTGCCAAGCTTGCACTGTTTCAGCACCCGTGCTAGATAAAATACCATCCCCATTACCATTACATGTAGAGGAGGCATTGCATCCGGGCCAATAATCTAAAGCATTAGGTAAATCACCGGGAAAATAGCTATAACGCTCTTCAAACATAGAAACTGAGGATTTATATCCATTAATATCACTAATTACTGAGTTCAGCCTTGCATTATGAATCAGGCTTCTTCCCCCTGTAACGCCTGCAATAACCAAGCCAATAATAACAGAACAATAGACATTTCTATTAGAGTGAAGCCTATATTTAATCTTTTATTTTGTACAAAAGAGCTGAACATAAGGAGCGTCGCTACAGTATTGAATTATTTACATATTAACAATGATTATAATATGGGGCGACTTGCGGCGCGAGCCAAAATTATAATTACTTGATATTAGGGCAAAAAAAAGACCCTGCGAAATGCATGCGGGGTCTGAAAGGGTTTCCTAACTATAGCTTTATTGCTATTTCTTAAGGTTTGCTACGACTTAATGCGTAGGCATTGGAGGAACGCCAAGCCATTGATACAACCATTGAATTTGCTTCTGTTGCTCACTAACGGTTGTTTCAAGGGTCATGACGCGCTGTTCCAAGTCACCACTATCACTGACTTTAGTTACACTGGTAATACGAATATCAACCCAGTCTCCAGTGGTGCTGACATGAATGTTACCATCATTTGCCTTGGTCCAATCGAGTACGTTACCATCAAACATCATTTGCTCAGTCAGAGTTTCTTCGTAATATAATACGCTCATAAACGCTGGGCCTGAAAAACCATTAGCATCACAAATGATAAGCTGATTGATGGACTCATGGTGCATTACTCCATATGTCTCCGCAATACCCCAGTTTAACCATGAGTTAAAATATCCATGATACTCAATGGGTGGGTATATAGCAGGGTCATACTGAGGGTTGCTCGGATTGCAGTTCTGAAACAATACCGTACCATTGCTTACAACTTTGATGTCGATACTTGGTACGGTAATTTGATACTGCGCCCATTCAACATAGTCTGAGTAGTAACCGAAAGGGCTTTTCTCATCATATGTTACTGTGACTTTTACCGGAGTATCTGCTGAACCAACACTACCATGCGCGATATACCCATTTACTTCGTATGTCACCGCATGTACAGAGCCAGCAAAAAGAACGGCACCTAAAGCTAACAACGTTTTATTTACGATTTTCATCGTTTAAGATCTCCTATTTATTAAAAGAAAAGTACAACTTACGTTTTACATTTTCTGTAACGAGTAATAACAAATACTCGGACTGCAACAGAACCTAAGCGGGTTCTTACAACTAGATTTCAAGAAATCTAAAAGAATGCTCACCTTTAGGTATAGATACAATAAGGTTAACTGTCAAGTATAACTCACGTGCGATGGAGAGTTGGTGTGGTTATTGTTGAGAGGGCGTTTATTTGGATTTTATAGTTATTTATAGTGGATTAGGTTGGGTGTTGCCGTTCAGGATAATTGTTTATTTTAGGGTTTGTTGGGCGGCAATATTGTAGTTTGTTTGCTTGAAGTGTGTAGTTAATAATACGTTATTGATCATTGTTCAGAAATGTGTTATTATGGTTTAAATTCAGATTTAGAGTTGGAGAATAGAGATATGATGATGGGATTTGGCTTTTTTATTGCCCTTTATGGCGTGCTACTTAATGTCCCCTTATTGCTGCTGTGCTATTTCTTATTGGCGAAGCCGATTTATAAAAGAATATTCTGCGCTAAAATATATTCTACGCAGGACAGAATCCGAGTGTTAGCTGTTTGTATTGTGGGTATATTTATTGCCATAATATCAACCTATACCCCTGGTTACTCCTATTTTCAGAAGCAATGTTCTGTGCATGAGCAGCCAGAAATAGTATCAATAGATAATGTGCATTATTATTACATAGATGGGGTGAACCCTAATGGGCCTTTTTTGGAGTTGAATCGGTTGAAGGACCTGTTTGAGTCGGGTGATATTGAATTTATTGAGGGGCCAAATCCATTCCGTGATAAAGACATTATGCCGTATATCCGTTATAGATTGAATGCAGGAGGGGAGTTTGAAGCAGAGAGAATAGCCGTGCGTAAGTCTGTTTATGGATTCCGGAAGGTGTTTAATGAGGAATATGGTGTTGATAGTGTTTCTAGAGAAATATATCAGGTGGTGGATGGTAAAATTCTGGCAAAGTATAAAACTTTTAGCTACGGCGGTGGGCCATTGGGGTGGTTAACGAGGCCCTTTGGTTTGAAGTCATGTCCTAATCCAAACGATCAGTGGTTTTCATTAAGTTACAAACCGCTTGATATGATTGTTTTCAATTTTAATGAAGGGGCTGTAGTAGATTAGCAAATATGTTAGTGTACTTTTATGAAGTTAAGTCGTTGTAAATTAAGCAAGAAAGTTCAGTCACAGTTGCTAGAATATTTTGTTCTAGAAGTTACTGCCAGAAGTGCAGCTGATATTCTTGTAATTCAACCCAATTCAGCAGCTCTATTTTATTATAAAATTCGAGAGATAATTTCCTATAATTTAGAGCTTGAATCAGCTGAGTATTTTGC